>JAESFU010000165.1_pt1 | contig 89063 bp, 71 predicted proteins | sample 9269461 | NCBI WGS metagenome assembly JAESFU01 (sample SAMN14502556, study PRJNA617107) | algae metagenome | isolation source: Stenomitos rutilans HA7619-LM2 and co-occurring heterotrophs from cave walls | place: USA: Waikapalae cave, Hawaii | collected 2009-07-28
AAGTCAAGGCTAAACAAATCGGCCAAACCATTTATCAAGTACGAACGGCATTGTTCGCTGACTACCTCCGACACGAGTTAGCCAACCCAAGAATTCAGGCAATCACACTCTAAGCGAAAGTCCTAAATTATTTTAAATTAGTAAATGATACGTTGCCTTACTTCATCGTTAGTGCATTAGCCGGAACATCTATTGTGGTTTCTGCCGTTTTCTTAACGTGTGAGGTGCTGGTGTTGAGGAGCTTGATATTTTTGGAGCGGTTGCCTGAAATATGCATCAGCAGGTCGGTGTTGTCGGCGTAGCGGATGTTGTCGAGGGTGAGGTCGCGGCTGTTCTGAATCTGCATGAGCGTTTTCGCGGGGGTAATCAGCGCTACATTTTTCAAGCGAATGTTCTCGGCTTCGATGCAGACCAATCCCTTGCGGCTTTGCAGAACGGCGTTTTCAATCAGAACGTCCTTCACAGCCATTTCGGGTAAACCACGCACCATAATACCTGTTTCGGCCCCTTTGCAGGTCACGTTCCGAATCTGAAATGAGCGGAATTGCGGGGTCGCTTCCGATAGCGGCTGGGCCGGAATCTGGGGTAATTCGTTGCTTTCGCCTTGTTGTGGCACGGGATCTTTGGCGGCATAGTACATATCGAATAGAATCGCTTCGCCCGCAATGTTGGTCATGTCGATGCCATCCACGACGATGTTTTCGACCACGCCACCCCGTCCCCGCGCCGATTTAAAACGTAAGCCTACATCGGTGCCCATGAACTGGCAGTTCGACACATACAGATTCCGCACCCCGCCCGACATTTCGCTGCCAATCACAAATCCGCCGTGGGCGTGATAAACCCGGCAATTACGGACAATAATATTCTCGGTGGGCACGCCCCGTTTGCGGCCCTGCTCATCGCGCCCTGATTTGATGCAGATACCATCGTCGCCCACATCGAACGTGCAATCGTCAATCAGCCCGTTCCGGCAGGATTCCAGGTCGATGCCATCGCCGTTCTGGGCGTGCCAGGGATTTTTGGCCGTAACGCCCCGCAACGTAATGTGCTCGCACAGAAGCGGGTGCAGGCACCAGGCGGGTGAGTTCTGAAACGTTACGCCTTCCAGCAGAATCCGTTTGCAGCGAGTTAAACTCAGCATATTCGGGCGCAAAAAATCCTTAATGTCTTCGTAGTAGCTCATCGGTTGTCCCGCTTTCACTGTCGTTGTCGTTGATCCTTTCATCGACTGCGCCGATGGATACCACATATCTTTTTTGTCGTTCACGACACCGCCCGATGCCACTAATTTCTTCCACTGGTCGTCGGTGAGTTTGCTTCGTTTGACTGCTCGCCAGGAATCTCCGGCACCATCCAGAATGCCTTTACCCGTAATGGCTATGTTTTCAAGATCAGTGCCCGAAACCGGAGCCTGATTCCGAACGGCTTCTTCGCCTTCCCAGGTGGTGTTGACTAACGGGTAGACGTTGCGCTGATCGGTGAATTGCAGTAGAGCACCTTCGGCCAAATACAGGTTCACATTGCTTTTGAGCACAATAGGACCGGTTAGCCACAGGCCGCGTGGCACGAGCACAACTCCTCCACCGGCGCGATTACACTGCTCAATGGCTTTGTTAATGGCTGAGGTATTGAGCGTCAATCCATCGGCTACAGCGCCAAACTTGCCAATCGTAAGCGTGTCTTTGCGGAACGTCGGCGATTGAACCGTAGGGAGTTCAATAGGAGCAGAGGGCGCGAATTGGAAGGCCGAAGCCATCAGCAGCAGGGATAATCCGGCGAGGGTTTTCATAGGACGATTCTCATTTTCGGTATAAATAGACCGCAAAATCAGCGCTGTTTCAAGAACGGATTGGCCTTTTTTTACGCAATCGTTGCCGGGAACGTTGTCACTTTCCGGCGGTTGTGAGTCAGCGTTTAGGACACGCCCCGAAACCACCCCCAACCCCCTCCTAAAACAGGAGGGGGCTTAAAAACCTCCGGGCTAAAAGCCCCCTCCTGTTTTAGGAGGGGGTTGGGGGTGGTAAACCTACACATCCCGTAAATCTGCAAAAAATACTTGCCGAACTTATAACAACTAAAAATCTTTATGTACTTTTGACACAAAGGCAAACTCATGACGATCAGTCAAGTACGTTGCCTGCATGAATGATGGCGCAAGGCTCCAGCCTTGTGCCCAGTATTATCCGGCCTCTGGCCGATAGTCATAAACCGGCCCGGAGGCCGATTGATACCGGCACAAGGCTGGAGCCTTGCGCCATCGCCTGTAAACCTTACTTTTTCTATATGATAACCTCAACTACCTCCCGCAGCTTTCTGCTTCTATTCACTTGCTTAACTGCTTCGCTGGCAATGGCTCAGGCACCGCAGCGGACTCCTACGCCGAATGACACCCTGAAATCGCCAAAGGTGATGGACGACAAGCGGGTGGCCATTCAGATTTATGCACCAAAGGCCACAGAAGTAACCGTTGGCGGGGACTTTAATTCTGGTGGGAAACCCATTAGTCTGACCAAAAATGAGCAGGGCGTTTGGGCGACGACGGTGGGGCCACTCCGGCCCGATTATTACACCTATACCCTGATGGTTGATGGTGTACGGACGATGGACCCGAAAAATGCTATGATTAAGCAGGGTATCAGCAGCCTTGAGAATATGATGGTTGTGCCGGGCGCTGAAACGGCTTTTGAAGATAACCGGGCTGTGCCGCATGGCGAAATGCGGGAGGTCTGGTATTCATCGAACTCGCTGGGCATGATGCGCCGGATGCATGTCTACACACCACCGGGTTACGATAAAACCAAAACGAATTATCCGGTTTTTTACCTGCTGCATGGTGGTGGCGACGACGATTCGGGCTGGCCTACGGTGGGTCGGTCGGGATTCATTCTCGACAACCTGATTGCCGACGGAAAGGCCAAACCGATGATTGTGGTGATGCCCAACGGCAGTATGCCCATGCCGCCGTCTAACGGAATGCCGAATCCGCAGGCCATGAACAATATGCGGTCCATGTTCGCGAAAGAACTGCTCAGCGACATCATGCCGTATGTTGAGAAAAATTACCGCACCTTAGCGAAGAGCGAAAACCGGGCCATCGCCGGACTGAGCATGGGTGGTTTTCAAACCCTCGATGTGACGCTGAGCCGCCCCGAACTGTTCAATTATGTGGGTGTATTTAGTTCCGGCTTTTTTGGCAACACCATTGATGAAGCCGAGACCAAATACGCAACGGCCCTCAACGATGCTTCGTTTAACAAGGGTAAAAAACTCTTCTGGGTGGGCATCGGCAAAGATGATTTCGTGATGGATGCCAACAAAAAAACGTTGGCCCTGCTGGATAAACACAACATCAAGTACCAATACAAAGAAACTTCCGGTGGGCATACCTGGGTCAACTGGCGGCAGTATTTGAATGAGTATGTACCGATGCTGTTTAAATAAGAGTATTTGTCTACCACCGGCAGCGGCCGACCGTCCCAACCCCCTCCTAAAACAGGCGGGGGCTATAAGGGGCTTATTTTGCTCGTTCTCAACTTTCTTAAAAGAAGCCTGATTGGCTTAGGAAAAGCCCCCTCCTAAAACAGGAGGGGGTTGGGGGTGGTAAACTACCCCAAACCATAACATCACTCATTACTCGTATGAAATCACTCCGTTACGCTCTATTCACGAGTTTATTAAGCCTGCCTATCTTTTCCTTTGCCGCCAAAGTCGATACACTCGATATTCCCTCGGCTGCGATGAATAAGAAACTACGGGCGGGGGTTGTGTTACCCAACGCCTATGCGAAAAGCAAAGCGAATTTCCCGGTATTGTATCTGCTGCATGGCGGTGGCGGCAAATTCAGCGACTGGCTGGCCAAAACACCCGACAAACTACTGCTGCACAACCTCGCCGACCAGTACAACCTGATTATCGTAACCCCCGAAGGCGAATCCCTGGGCGGTTATCTCGACAGCCCCGTGCAGAGAGACAATCTGTTCGAGAGATACATCACGAAAGAGGTCATCGAGAAAATTGACAACACCTACCGCACCATCCGCGACCGTAAAGGCCGGGTCATTACGGGCCTGAGCATGGGCGGACACGGGGCTTTGTATTTATCCGGGCGGCACCCGGACCTCTATTGCGCGGCTGGTAGCATGAGCGGAGCGTTGGATTTGAACTCGGTCCATTGGCGGATTACGCCCGAATTTGCCAAACAGATTACGCCGGGCTTCGAGCGAATTCTGGGACCCAAAGGCGCAACGCCCGATCTGTACGCAGCTAATTCGGTGGTAAACATGACGGATAAACTGAAAGCCAACGGCCTGCCGCTAATTATCGACTGTGGCGTCGATGATTTCCTGATTGAACCCAACCGCGAAGTACACCAGCGATTGGTGTATAATCAAACTCCTCACGATTATACCGAACACCCCGGCGGGCATACCTGGGACTATTGGGAAAACTCGCTGCCGCACCATGTCCTGTTTTTCAGTAAGGTGTTGAAGATAAATGGTTCGGTTGTAACACCCTGATGGATGAAAAGACGAACGTTTCTAAAAAATAGCTCGACGGCTGGCCTGGCTGCCCTGATTATGCCATCTGGAATCATTCAAATCGGTAAGAAAACAGCAACCGCAGAACCCTTTGCCGATGCCTTCATGAACCCGCCTATGTCGGCGCGGGCGCAGTGCTGGTGGCACTGGATGAACGGCAATGTAACCGCCGATGGCATCACCCGCGATCTTGAAGCCATGCAGCAAATCGGCTTAGGTGGTTTTCAGAACTTCGATGCCGGAACGGGTATTCCGAAAGGGCCTGTCGTATACCTGAGTCCCGAATGGCTCAGCCTGAAACAACACGCCATGACCGAAGCGGCCCGGCTGGGGCTGGAATTTACGATGCACAACTGCCCCGGCTGGTCGTCGAGTGGTGGGCCGTGGATTACGCCCGAACTGGCCATGCAGGAAATGACCTGGAGCGAAGCCTATGTGTCGGGAGGGAGCGCCGTTACGGTTTCTCTGCCCAAACCATTAAGTAAACTGGATTATTATCGGGATGTAGCTGTGATGGCTTTCCCGGCATTGCCCGGCGAAACGGCCTCGCTGGCTCCAGTTGCTCCTCCTGCCGGTGTGCCACCGCAGAGACGCGGGAATCAACTCCCCGAATTACCGAATCGGCTAACCGACTGGCAGAAGAAAACCAACCGGGCGTTTGGCAACACGGGCGTGTCGGAGAACCCGAAAGACAACGATAAAGCCACCATCAATCCCGCTTCGATTGTCGATGTGACGCAATATATGGACAAAGACGGGTCGCTGAACTGGACTCCGCCAGCCACCGGCATTTGGACCATCATGCGGGTGGGCTACACCCCCAAAGGCGAACTCAACCGCTCGGCTCCTGATACGGGCGTAGGGCTTGAATGCGATAAATACAATCCGGCAGCCATTGATTTTCACTTCAACAAGATGATGGAACACCTGTTGCCCACGCTGGAACCCATCGCTAAAAAAGGAAAGGTTGGCGTGCTGATCGACAGCTACGAAGTGGGAATGCAGAACTGGACCGCACAATTTCCGTCCGAATTTCAGAAACGTGCGGGTTATAGTTCATTGACCTATTTACCGACGCTAACGGGCCGGATTGTGGGCAGTGTTGATACCACCGAACGGTTTCTATGGGATTTTCGCCGGGTGCAGGCCGACCTGATGGCCGAAAATTATTACGGGCGTTTCCGCGATTTGTGCCACCAGCATAACCTGATTGCCTACGCCGAACCTTACGACCGGGGGCCAATGGAAGAAATGCAGATTGGTGCCCGCATGGATGTCAACATGGGTGAGTTCTGGAATGGGCTATCGTCGCTGTTTCAGAACAACTGGACCATGCGCCGAACCACCAAACTGGCGGCTTCCATTGCCCACATCAATGGCAGGCAGAACGGGGGCGGCACGCCCGGAGAGCCGCAGGTAGTGGGGGCAGAAGCCTTCACGGGCGAACCCGAATCGGCCCGCTGGCAGGAGTACCCGTTTGCCATGAAAGCCCTCGGCGACAAGATGTTCACGCAGGGACTGAACCGAATTATTTTCCACCGTTACGCCCACCAGCCACACCCAACTGCCGTACCGGGCATGACGATGGGACCCTGGGGCATTCACTTCGACCGCACCACTACCTGGTGGAAGCAGGGCCGGGCGTGGTTGGATTACATAGCCCGTTGTCAGACGCTGCTACAGCAGGGATTATTCATCGCTGACTTAGCCTATTTCACCGGAGAAGAAGGCAACGAATACGCCAAAGTATTGCCCGACGAATTAACCCCATCACCACCTGAAGGTTATGATTATGACCTGATTAATGCTGAAACGCTGGTGAAACACGCCCGGATGGAGAAAGGAAACCTGACCCTGCCCGACGGCATGAATTACCGCGTATTAGTACTTCAGAATCACAACGCATTAAGCGTAAGTCTGCTCCGAAAACTGCGCCAGTTAGTCAGTGATGGCTTAGTGTTGGTTGGGGCCAAACCCACGAAATCATTAGGGCTTCACCCAGCGGGTGAATCGGAATTTACCCGCCTGACGAACGAAATCTGGGGGAATGCCAGCGGAACGACATCCGCCGAAAATCGGCTGGGCAACGGTCGGGTATTTGTGAATACGTCTATAAACGATGTGCTTAACGCGCTGGCTATCAGGCCCGATGTGGTTGTGTCGTCGCGCTCGGGTAGTGCGCCCATTACGTGGATACACCGGCGCGTGGGCGATGCTCATATTTATTTCCTCGCCAACCAGCGACGAACGACCGAAGACGTAGTGTGTACGTTCCGGGTAGCGGGTCTGCAGCCTGAACTTTGGGATGCGGCTACCGGCAAACAAACCCCAATCCGGTTTTATGAAACGACCGACGGCCAGACGCGACTACCCCTACAGCTTGATCCGGCAGGGTCAGCATTCGTCGTGTTCCGTTCCACCACATCGGGCAGGCAACTACAAACGTTGGTCAGTGGGAACCAGACGCTGCTGAGCACGAAACCGTTTTCGGCCCCGGCTCCGAAACGCTACCCGGCTGTAACGGATATTTTTACCATCAGCCTGTGGGCCAAGCCGGAGCTAAACATTGCGCTCGATACCAAAGGCTTCATGGATACCATCAAAGACCCCTGGACCGACAATTACGCCATTTATCCGCCTTCGGGCGCAGCTTTGTATGGCGAGGGACATGCGGCCTGCGGACTGACCATTGGCCGGAATGGAGTGGCCATCTGGGAACGCACGGCTGGGAAACCCGTTTTCAAACTGGCCGCGCCAACGCCCATTTCCGGCTGGAGCCACGTGGCCGTTGTTTACAAAGACGGTTCGCCCTCAATTTATGTAAACGGCAAACGGATTCAGCAGGGGCAGAAGGGTACTAACGTGGTGCATCCGGGACTGGGTCAGGCGTTGCTGCGCGATGGCGCTTCATTCTACAACGGCGACATGACCGAACCACAACTCCTGACGGAAGCTCTACCCGACGACCGTATTCAGCAGATGGCGGCCCAGGAGCGCCCGAATACTATGTCGTTGCCTGCGGTAGAAATGGCAGCCGGTGGGCAATCGGCCTTGCTTTTCTGGCAGAACGGGCAGTATGGATTGCGCGACAGTACGGGCCGTAATACGCCTTTGGTTGTTTCCGGCATCAAACCGTCGCAGGAGCTAACGGCCCCGTGGCAGGTGATTTTCCCGTCAAACATGGGCGCACCCGAACGCATTACACTTTCCAAACTTATGCCGCTGAATCAGTATGAGCAGGAGGGTGTGAAATACTTCTCGGGAACAGCTACGTACAGGACAACCTTTCAGGTTCCCCGTTCCCTGTTTCAGGTGTCGGCGGGTAGTCAGGCATCCCGGCGGTTGTTTCTGGATTTGGGTCGGGTGGAAGTTCTCGCCAGCGTGAAGCTGAACGGCAAAGACCTCGGTACGCTCTGGAAACGCCCTTACCAAATTGACATTACCGATGCCGTAAAACAAGGCGATAATGCCCTCGAAATCCAGGTGACGAACCTTTGGCCAAACCGCCTGATTGGCGACGAACACCTGCCCGACCCCGATAAATTTACGCCCGGTGGAGGAGCCAGCGGATTTGCCAGCCTAAGCAATGGAGCCATCGTAGAACTGCCCGCCTGGTATAAGGAAGGTAAACCCAAACCCACCGATGGGCGCGTCGCCTTTACGACCTGGAAACATTACACCAAAGATTCCCCCCTGCTGGATTCGGGCCTGATTGGACCGGTTATGTTGCGGGTAGCGAAGTGGAAGAATTTGACGTGAGTTTACCACCGGCAGCGGCCGACGCTCGGTTGGGGGTGGTCGGCCGCTGCCGGTGGTAATCTCACGTCAGCATGACAAAACAATACTCTATGAAACGACTAACTCTATTCTTAACCCTGCTATCCCTCACAGCCTTTGCCCAATCGCCCGTTGTCAAAACGGAGAACGGGCAGATTGAAGGTACGATCAACAGAGCGGGCGATGTACGGATTTTTCGGGGTGTTCCCTTTGCGGCACCACCGGTAGGCAATCTGCGCTGGAAATCTCCGCAGCCGGTAGCTAACTGGACGGGCATTCGGAAATGCCAGGCGTTCGGGCCGAGTCCGATGCAGGGCAAACCCGTGCCGTTTATGTACTGGTCGTCGGAGTTTCTGATTCCCGAAGCGCCCATCAGCGAAGATTGCCTGTACCTGAACGTGTGGACGGGCGCAAAGTCGGCAACCGAAAAACGCCCGGTCATTGTCTATATTCCCGGTGGAGGCTTTCGGAGTGGGGGAGGAGCCTGCCCGATTTACGACGGAGAGTCGATGGCGAAAAAAGGCGTCGTGTTCGTCACGATTAACTACCGCCTTGGCGTGTTTGGCTTTCTGGCGCATCCCGAACTTACGCAGGAGTCGGGCTATCACGCATCCGGCAACTACGCCATTCTCGACATGATAGCGGCCCTGCGCTGGGTGCAGAAAAACATAGCCGCTCTCGGTGGCGACCCCGCTAATGTAACGATTGCAGGACAGTCGGCGGGGGCGTTTGCCGTTAATTTCCTAACAGCATCACCGTTGGCGAAAGGGCTATTTCAAAGGGCCATTGCCGAAAGTGGCGGCAGTTTCGTGACCAGCCCTATTCGGCCAAACATAACGCTGGAAGGTGCCGAGAAACAGGGAGTTGCCTTTGCCAAATCCCTGAATGCGAATTCCTTGTCAGAGCTTCGGGCGAAATCAGCCGATGAACTACTGAAAACCAATGGCGGGCTGAGCGCCCCGATTACCGATGGCTACGTTGTTCCCGAATCGATTTATGAAATTTATGCCAATGGGCATCAAAACGACGTTCCGCTCATTGTCGGCTGGAACGAAGAGGACCGGGTTTCAGGACCGCCAGCGAAAGCCGAAGCGTTTCGCGAGCAGGTAAAAAAGCGATTCGGCGATAAAGCCGATGCGTATCTTAAGGTCTACCCTGCCCAAACGGATAGCGAAGCCGCGCAATCGCAATTAGCCAGCAGCCGGGATGAGTCGTTTGGAATTCAGGATTATACCTGGGCTACCATGCAGGCTAAGACGGGCAAAGCGCCTGTGTATGTCTATAATTTCAATCGTAAGCTACCGGCCAGTTCGCCAGAAACGCAATTTGGCGCCTTTCACTCCGGCGAAATTGTGTATGCGTATGACAACCTGCACACCCTGAACCGTCCGTGGGAGCCAGTCGACCAGAAATTAGCCACCACCATGTCGTCGTACTGGGTAAATTTTGCCAAAACGGGTAATCCCAATGGTAAAAACGTGCCAAACTGGCCTGCTTATCGGCCTACGACTGAAAACGTAATCATCTTGGATAAAATGATTGAAAGCAAACCCTTGCCGACGAAACCCCAGTTGGCGTTCTGGGAAGAGTATTATGGCACTGAGAGATAAGATAGCACCGAGGCTCCGGCTTCGGACGAGAATCAAATTAGCATAAAATACACCCGAAGCCGGAGCTTCGGCATTACGTTTACTGACGATTACCTATGCGAAAAAATATCCTCTATCCGGGCCTGCTGAGCCTGTTATCAATTTCCATATCCTCCGGCCAGAACTGGACCGAAGCGAAAGTAGGTACCTGGACAAAAGTGACCAACAAAGGCGGTCAGACGCTGGGGTATGCCCCCGCATCGGGCGTGAAACTGCTGACCGATAAAGGCTTTGGGTTCAAAGACCTGAACAAAAATGGCAAATTAGATAAGTACGAAGACTGGCGGTTGCCGGTTGATGCGCGGGCGAAGGATTTGGCGTCTCAACTATCTGTCGAGCAGATTGCCGGTTTGATGCTCTATAGTAAACATCAGCCTATCCCGGCGGCTGCGGGCGGCCCATTTGCCGGAACTTATGGCGGAAAAGTGTTCGCTCAAAGCGGGGCGAACGTGTCGGATTTGTCGGACCAGCAAAAGGAGTTTCTAACCAAAGACAACCTGCGGCACGTGTTGATTACATCGGTGCAGAGCCCCGAAGCGGCCGCCGAGTGGAATAATAACGCGCAGGCGTTGGTCGAAGGCTTTGGCCTGGGAATTCCGATCAACAGCAGCTCGGACCCCCGGCACGGCACCCGCGCCGATGCCGAGTTCAACGCCGGAGCCGGTGGCGCCATTTCCATGTGGCCCGGCTCGCTGGGGCTGGCGGCAACCTTCAATCCCAGCGTAGTGCAGCGCTTTGGGCAAATTGCAGCTACGGAATACCGGGCGCTGGGCATCGCTACGGCCTTGTCGCCCCAGATTGACTTGGCGACCGACCCTCGCTGGAACCGCGATAGTGGAACCTTTGGTGAAGACCCGTTACTATCTACCGACATGGCCCGCGCCTATGTCGATGGTTTCCAAACCTCAATCGGCGCGAAAGAAATTACGGGTGGCTGGGGCTACAACAGCGTGAACGCGATGGTGAAACACTGGCCCGGTGGTGGTTCGGGTGAGGGCGGGCGCGATGCCCATTATGGCTACGGCAAATACGCGGTTTATCCGGGAAAAAACTTCCAGACGCATTTCCTGCCGTTCCTGAACGGAGCGTTCAAGCTAAGTGGTAAAACAGGCATGGCTTCGGCGGTGATGCCCTATTACACCATTTCGTTCGACCAGGACAAAAAATATGGGGAGAATGTCGGTAACAGTTACAACAAATACATCATCTACGACCTGCTCCGAACCAAATACAAGTACGATGGCGTGGTGTGCACCGACTGGCTCATTACTGCCGATGAAACGGCGGTGGATGTATTTCTGACGGGCAAATCGTGGGGCGTTGAGAAACTGACCGTTGCTGAGCGACATTACAAAATTCTGATGAACGGTGTAGACCAGTTCGGAGGGAACAACGAATCGGGGCCCGTGACTGATGCCTACAAAATGGGGGTGAAAGAGTACGGAGAAGCCTTCATGCGGAAGCGGTTTGAAGAATCGGCGGTTCGGCTGCTCAAAAATATTTTTCGGGTGGGCCTGTTTGAGAATCCGTATTTAGACCCGCAGGTGTCGAAGCAATCGGTAGGTACGGCGGAGTTCATGAAAGCGGGCTATCAGGCACAGTTGCAATCGGTGGTGATGCTCAAGAATAAGGCCAGAGCGTTGCCGCTCACCAAAGGCAAAACGGTGTACATTCCCAAGCGATTTACGCCCGCAGGCCGAAACTTTCTGGGCATGGATATTCCTGAAAAATTAGACTATCCGGTGAATCTGAATGTTGTGAAAAAATACTTTACTGTCACTGATAATCCCGCCGAAGCCGATTATGCCCTTGTGTTGATGCGTAGCCCGGATTCGGGCGGTGGTTATAGCATACCCGATGCCAAAGCGGGTGGTACGGGCTATGTGCCGGTGAGCCTGCAATACGGCGATTACAAAGCGGAGGGAAGCCGCGACCCGAGTATAGGCGGTGGCGACCCATTAGAGAAATTTACGAACCGTACCTATAATGGCAAAACAGCTAAAACCATCAATACGAACGACTTGACTATGGTGACCGAAACCGTCGCGCAGATGAAAGGGAAGCCGGTGATTGTGGCCATCAACATGGGCAACCCGACCGTGATGCGTGAGTTTGAAAAGGAATCGAGTGCTATTCTCGCGCACTTTGGTGTACAGGATCAGGCCCTGCTCGACATCCTGACGGGCGCTCACGAACCCTCGGCCCTGCTGCCCATGCAAATGCCTGCCGACATGAAAACTGTAGAGGATCAGGCTGAAGACGTGCCCCGCGACATGACTTGCTACAAAGATTCAGAAGGGCATGTCTATGACTTTGGCTTTGGCCTGAACTGGAAAGGCATCATTCAGGATGCACGAACGGCGAACTATAAACAACCGGCTCTCCACGTGAAATAAACAGTGGTTCATTATAAATTTAGTGCAGCCAAAAATTGCAGGTTCTCTTAATAAGCCATAAACTTGTTCATAACTATATCTATTTGGTTAATATCGTTATGAACCTCACGCAAACTCGATTTCTGCCGATTGCATTGGCAACCCTGATTCTGCTGGAAAGCTGCGCCAGTTCCACTGTAATTCAGTCGAATCCAACAGGAGCAAAGCTATACCTCAACGAGTCCCTCGTCGGTACAACCCCCTACAAGCATACCGACACAAAAATTGTGGGTAGCACTACCTATGTTCGGTTGGAAAAAGAAGGGTATCAACCCCTTATAACGGCTTTTTCGCGCAATGAGCAGGCCGATGTCGGCGCTATTGTCGGCGGAGTGTTTTTTTTGTTTCCTTTCCTGTGGACGATGAAATATGACCCCTCGCGGACGTATGAACTCACCCCTGTGGCTGGTTCCGACAGCCCCATTGTTGCTCCCATGCCATTAGCCAACGATATGGTTTCCTCCTCGAAGGCAACCCGCCTGCGGGAGATTAAGAAATTATTAGACGACGGTATTTTAACCAAAGAGGAATACGAGAAAGAAAAAAAGAAGATTCTCGACGCTGACAAGTAATCATAAGGTGAATACGCGATTGGTTTGATCGCGTATTCACCTTATTTACCTGCCTACTCAGCCTGAAACGCTTAATCGGCTGGATAAATCCGTTTAGTCAGTTCCGTTCTTCTGCCCATTCACGATATAATGCTCCGGCGTTAGTTGCCAGTTGTTCGTAAAGAAACCCGCCATCCGAACGCCTTTGCTGCCATCCCGAAGCATATCCAAGCCGAAAATCATGAAGTCAGGAAAACCACTGGCTCCGGCAAAATACTGATTCGCTGAAGCTGCCCGCATCCCTTTCATCCCCGTTCCGCCAACAACGGCCACCGACGCCGTGGGTGAGCCTTTAATGGGCCAGACAAAATAGGCGGCTATATCGTCGCCCTGCCATTGATGCGCCCCCACCCGAACACGGTTGCGTTCCAGTTGGATGGGGCAGTCGGCCAGCAGTTGCTTCCAGGCTGCATTGCTGGTGGCGTTCCCAAACAGGACGACGCCCCGGTTGGTATAGGTCGCCGGTGAATAATCAGTATCGGCTACGAGGTCGATGGCTCCATTGCCCCGGTAATACCAGGTTTCAGCATCATAGCGGGCTTTCTGCCAGTTCCAGTCGTTTTCTTCTTTAGTCCCCTTTGTGCCGTACACAAACACCATCCGGTTGTTAAACGCATCTTTGAATGTGCCATTCCGGTGAGGGCCTTTTTGCCCGGCATCGGGTCGCTGGGTCTGAGTCCATTGCCCATTTGCCTGATGCAGGAACAGCGTGTCCTGATCGCTCTGGGTGGTACAGGTCAGTGTTAGGCTTCCGTCTAAAGTAATGGTCACGGATGTTTTGGCCGCAAACCCAGTCAGCGCCAGTTTCAGCAGCGCCACGTTGGCAGTCGTTCCGGTAATGGCCTGGCCCCGACGGGTAAGCTGCATTCGGCTGTAGCGCAGCGGCTGCTGTTGTTGCTCAATCGATGCCCAGCGGTAGGTCGATGAAATGCCGGGGTTAGCCGTCGTAAAATCAATGGAGTTGACTGCTGAGTCAGGGAGAATCCGGTGCCATTGAAAGAAATCGAATAGTGGCTTCCAATCGACACTCTGATCGCCAAACCAGTGACTACCGCCCGGATATTCGTAATAACTCATATCGGGCTGTGACGCACCTAATAGTTTTCGCATCTGGCGAGCGTAGGTAACGGGCACCGTCCGGTCGGCATCGCCGTGCAGGACATAAATCCCCAGCGGTTTATAGTTGCTGGTCAGTTTCAGAACGTCGCTTTGATTACCCGACCGCAGCAGCATTTGTTCCAGTGGATTACTGCTGCTATCGGGAATGACCCCATCGGCAGACCCATATTCTTTTAAGGTTGGATAGCCCGCACAGGGGGCAATGGCGGCCCATTTGTCGGGGTAGGTGGCGCCCAGAAACCAGGTGCCGTGGCCGCCCATCGAATGGCCGGTCAGGTAGATTTGCTGCGGGTCGGGTTTAAACTGATTTCTGGCAATAGCCAGCACTTCTAAGGCATCTAACCGGCCCCAGTCTTCCCAGTTAAAGCCGCGTGGCCGGCGGTTGGTAGCCGCTACCAGATTTCCCCAGTCTTTGGATTTATAGGCCCGTGCCTGCCCGCTGGCTTCCACGCCCGCGCCATGTACCGACAGAAACAGCGCAGAGGGCGCAGTTGTGGTCGACGACTGGGGCGTAACCGCATAGTATTGTATACTGTCGTCAATGTGGCTAACAAACGTCTGGCTATACGACGCGCCTGGTAGAACGGCTTCTACCGAGACGACCCCCGTATCTAAGGGTTTTCCGTTCTGAAAAAGGATGAGTTCGCAGGGCTGGCTTCCCTTCTCGTTAATACCGCTTCCATCGAACCGAAACGCCACTTTCCGGCTCGATAAGGCGGGGATGGTGGGTAACGCCGTACTGAGCGTTTTTTCCGCCAGTTTGCTGTTTAGTTTCAGCCCCGCCAGTGGTGTCGCCGACGCATTGACCACCACGACGGCTCCCTGGAGCGACGCATTTAATTCACCCAATCGGATGCTGGGTAACGTAGGGTCGTCGGTACGAAGCAACGCCGGTTTCTCTGGAAAACTCAGGGTAGCCGTTATCATGACGCCCCGCACATAAAATTCATTGAGACCTTTTCGGAGCTTCACCGGAATGTGCAAATACCCCATGCTGTAGGCATCGCCCATGTGCAATTCGCCATTCACGTAAACGTTGCTGTTGCCTTTGATATTCAGTAGGGCTATTTGTTCGCGGGGAGCCGAATAGGTTAGATAGGTATAGCCTCCTCCGCCACCGATGCCGCCCCGCAGACTACCCGCTACTACGCCCGGTCCCGCCGGTGCGCCCCCATTCCCCCGGCTGTTTCCCCGCAGTCGCAGCCGGTTCAGGCTGTCGGCTTCTACCCCAACCCATTTAACTTCGCGGCCCTGCTCATCGGTACCGAATATGGCGCCTTCGATGGGCGTTTTGAGTGTACCGATATATAGCTGGTAGGCCAGCGGGTCGGTATAAATGGCCTCGCGTCCATATCGGCTACCCGTCAGTGCGACCAGCCCTTTGGTAAACACATAGGTGGTTGAGCGGGTCGTTTGCGCCCATAACTGGCTCATCGACAGCAGGAAAAGAATCAGGCAGGCAATTGGCTTCGGCCGGGTTATGCGAGACATGAGGAGGTGATTTTCGTTGAGAGAATGAAGAAACGGTGGGTATTATTCGGTCACTTTAAACACCCAGGCGGGTTGCGTAGCCAGTCACTTACGCGCCGGTTTGGGTCCAGTATCGGGCCGAATAGTAGCGAAAGGGACAATACATTACTAATATGAATCGAGCTAAATCGTGTATTTTTCATGGGCGTACCCATCATCGGGGCTTATTCATTGCCGCTCACTCAAAAAGTAGATGAGCCGCAACAAAAATAACCTACACTTGCGTAAAATCACCCCAAATCAGGTCCCGTATCCATGTACAATATTGTTCTCGTCGATGACCATCAGGTCGTGCTCGAAAGCTTTGCGAACCTGCTGGCTACGTCTGACCGTTTTTGCGTTGTCGGTACGGCCCAGCATAAATCGGCTCTGTTCAGCCTGCTGGAGCAAAACCAGTCAGACGGCCGGGCGGTCGATGTGCTGGTCACTGATCTGCTCATGCCTACCCTGAACGTAACCGAACTGATCGCGTCGGCAAAAGTCCAATACCCGAACATGGCCGTTCTGGTGTTGTCTGGCTCCGATGATTCAGAAATGATTCGGCAGGTAATGCAGGCTGGGGCCAGTGGGTACGTGACCAAAACCGCCGATAAAGCCGAACTCTTCGACGCTATTCTGGCCGTTGCGGCCGGGCGTCGGTACATGGATAGCCGGGTTTTCGCTATGCAACAACAGGCTCCTGCCCCGTCTGTTGAGGATTTGTTAACAGGCCGGGAAGCGCAAATCGCCAGCCTGATTTTAGATGAGCTATCCAGTAGTCAGATTGCCGAGCGGCTCTTCATCTCGTTCAATACGGTGGAAACCCACCGGAAACGGATTTACCAGAAATTAGGGGTGACAACGTCGCTGGGCTTGATGAAACGTTCGCTTAGTCGGGCTTTTTTCAGGTAGGGTAGGGCAGCAGAACACTGGCCTTCGTTCCCTCTCCTTTGTCTGACTTTAGCCAGAATTGGGCCCCAATCGTTTCGGATCGCTCCCGAATATTGGCCAATCCGATACCATCCTGTAGCGTATTGTTTATCCCAACGCCATTGTCAGACACCTGTACAACTAAGCAGGCGTCCTGCCAAACTAACTCAATATGAGCTTTTTGCGCTCGGGCGTGACGAAGAATATTCGTACATAGTTCTAAACAGATTACATACAGGTTAAACTTTACTTCCTGGGTTAGGGGACGTTTGTCGACTGATTCACCATGCAGTGTGAATACGGTTTTCCCCACCCGATTCAGCTTTTTAACCAGATCGTTAAGTGATATAACCAAATCCTGCCGGAGCAACTGGTCGGGAATAAGGTTGTGCGATAGCTCACGCACCTGTGTGACAGCATCGTTGAGCAGATTTAAACTGTTTTCGTATAGTTTTTTGTCGCGGGGGGGCAATCCCTCCGCGTCGATGGTCTGAAAGGTCATTTTGGTGGCTCCCAGCAAACTACTCACCCGGTCGTGGAGTTCGGTAGCCACCCGTTTGCGTTCCAGTGTTTGGCCTTTAATCAGGGCTATTTCAATCTCGCGGTTTTTGGCTCGCAGGGTTGCGTTGGTCCGGCGAAGTTTTAGGCTATAGTACAACAGCAGCAACCCCAGTACGCTGCCAATCGCTATCCCGCCCAGGAGCAGATTGCGTTCGGTAACCTGCGCCGAAAGGCTCAATCGTAACTGATTAATTTTCAACTGCTTGATAGTGGCCTGCTGAACAGCCTGTTTCTGGGTTGCCCTGGTCTTCAATTGCTGGCTTTCGAGCTGGTGTTTCAGGGCGTTGGTCTGCGCCAGCCGCCGTAATTCGTTTGTCTGGTACGTACTACTGAGCCGGTCGATCTCGGCCTGTTTCGCCAGGGTCTGGTATTGTTGCTGTTGCAACAGCCGTTCCTGCCGATAGGCCGTTTCGAGTCGTTCGCGGTCGAACCTGGCTTTACTACGCAGGCTTTCCGTCTGATTAACCTCCTGCTGTTCTTCGGCTTTTTTAGCCTCATAGAGTCGCTGGTACGTAAATGCGCTTTTCCAGTCCTGCTGATGCTCATAGGCCCGGACAAGCACCGAATAGGCCGTCAGCATGGGGGCATGAACCTTCTGGTTTTTCGACAGGGCATCCTGGGCGGTCATAATCGCTTCAGCATAACGACCTAAGCCGATATAGGAAACGGCCAGATCGGCCAGCGCATCGGCCTGGGGCATTGGGGCATTGAGTTGCTCCCAATACGCAACCGATTGCGTGAGATACGGAATGGCTTGCGCGAATTTCTGCTGACTGTTATACACCTGCCCAATGCTATTGGTCAGGAACGCTTTGTTGGAAACCGACACGCTGGGCTGCTGGTTCAGCAGGTTCCATGCCAGTAAGTAGTGGGTTTCGGCCTTATTTAGCTCCTGCTGACCAGTATAAGCATTGGCTAACGACCGGTGGAGGTCCGATAAATGAATAGGGTCAATTTTTTTATCCCGGTCAAACCAAGCAATGCTTTTCTGCAGATACGTCACGGCCTCACCGTATTGCCCAATCAAACTGCTGATGTGACCGAGGTTGCGGTAAATTCGCCAGAAATACATGGCAAACACATCAGGATTCGTTTCGATAAGCGACAACAAGCGATAGTTGAGCTGAATGGCCTGGGGGTAATTGCTCCTGATCTCCCGGTAGAAGCGTTCGATCTGTAATAACCCTTTGATCTGGTACTTGACGTTCTTTTTGCGTTCGGCAAGCCGGAGCAGATGATTTGCAACGACGAGAGCGCTGTCGCGGTGGAACCTACCGCTGTAGTGGACGTACCCTAAGAAATGCAGGTACTCCAGGCGGGCCGTGTCGACGGTGGATGTCGGGCGTAGCCGGTCGAGCCCTGCCAGTCGAAGGCGGGTAGCCTGCAAAAGGCTGTCTACATACGCCTGGTTCGTACTTCGGTCGAAATTAAATGGGGGCGTATCGTAGCTCTGCGCCTGTAGCGAGCTGCCCATAGCCAGCCAACCCATGAGCAGCATCAGGTTAGAGAGGGTTTTCATAGAGCGCACAAAATGGGCAAAGAAGCTAATTGAGACAACGAAATTGGTTGCACTATTGCCGTTCTACCACCCCCACCCCCCTCCTAAAACAGGAGGGGGCTTAAAATCTCCAGTTGAATAGCCCCCTCCTGTTTTAGGAGGGGGGTGGGGGTGGTAGAACGGTGAACTTAATTCAAGCAGTTTCAGGGGCATTGCCGCTAACCCGACTGAACGGCAATTTTCATCGTAGCGCAAAAACACGGCACATATGTAACCGTCTGGTTTATAGTTCAAATATAAAGTTCTTTTTTCGGCAGGGTGCTCACAGCTTAGTGAACGGTCACGCTAACAAACGTGGAGCCTGCATACTCCATTAAAAACGGAGTCTGACAACTCCACCGGAAGGTACCTTTGAGCGGATGCCGCAGCCTATTGCTCCTGTTCATTGCCTGCTTCTCACCATGATAGTAGCCCCTTAGCGGCCCGGTTAACCTGAAAAATCACTGAATTCGGTGACGAAAAACCACGGATTTCGGTGATTTTTTTGGCGCAGCGCGTGAGGAATTTTGCAGCGACAATTTACTAATGTACAACTCAAAACAAATTCCTCTTTTACCATGAAACGAATAACATGGACATTCGCTTACGTATCGGCAATCGGCTTACTGACCGTCGCGCCGTTCCTGCCTACCCTGGGGTCTGCTTCTTATAAAGGCCCGGAGATGGTTTTGGATACTATCCCGATGATTCAGTCGGTGCAACACACCGACGAGTTTGTTCTGCTAAACAATGAACCCTCTTTTCCGGGTGGCACTAAGGCGTTGGAGGCCTACTTCGACAACTCCGAGCTGTACCCGGAAGTAGCGCGGGAAATTGGCCTGCATGGAACCGTGCAGGTCCGATTCAAGGTGCAGCCAACGGGTAAACTCACCAACATCGAAGTGGTACGGTCAAAAGGAATAATCTTAGACAAAGCCGCTCGCAACCTGATCGCGAACATGCCTGCCTGGATGCCCGCACACCGGGCTGGGATGGCTGTTCCAGCCTACTCGCAGTTGCTCGTCACCTTTCGGCTAAACTAAGTTTCTCACGAATGCCAATCCGGTTGCCGTGTACCAGTAAGTGCTGGGTATGGCGCAGTCTTCCCGGCACTTACACTTTTTTTACACAATGCGGCTGCTTCTGTCAAATCAAAAACAACACTAAACACCATTTTTTAACCAAAAATTTTATGAAACGAATTGCTTCAACACCGGGGACCAATGCAAGAGAAACGTACGCATTGGCCCCAAGCCAAACGGGTAGTCTTGTCGGCTGGAAACGCTGGTTGCGTGCAGCCATCGCCTTTAGCTTCGTGCTGCATATGGGTTGCCAGAAGGTTACAGAGAATGTTCTGCCCGATAACGAGCAGGCGCTGGACCCATCAACGCTGGCCCGCAATCCATCCCTATCCTCGCAGACCGTGCGGGAGCTTCAACAGGCCCGCGCTGCCACAGCGAGATACCAGACCATCGAAAACGCGTTCGCGGATGGCTATGCCGATATTGATGTGGTCCGCCAGAACATGGGCTACCATTTTCTGAAATCAACATTGGTCGACAACACCTTCGATCCGACGAAGCCTGAGATTCTGGTGTACAACAAAAACCATGACGGGAAGCAGCAACTGGTGGCACTGGAATACGCTGTCCCCATTAACCTCACACCCAACAAAGCACCGGAAGGCTTCACCGGCACGGACGACGTGTGGAAATACGACACTGAGTTCGGTTTGTGGCTGCTGCACGCCTGGGTCTGGGATTATAATTCGGATGGGGTGTTTAATCCAACTAACCCATTAGTCCATCTGCACTAAAGAGTAGCCAACACTGACTAACACCTGTTAAAGACTACATTCATGAAACGTCATTTATTGCGTTCGTTAATTCTTCTGTTGTACTCGCGGGTGTAGGCGTGTATCCACTGCCGAAAAACTGTGATGTAAGCCAGCCGTATGGTAAAAAAAACGCGCAGAATGCAGTAAATGGTCTGATATTCAAGGTGTAGGTGCGTGTTCCGCGAGAGCAGGATCCTATCACATTCAGAAATTTTAGTACCACAAAGTTTAACCTTATATAGTCAAAACAACAAAATGATGAATCCAAATCAGGCATTATGGGAAAAGGGCGATTTCACCCGCCTGGCCGAAACAATGCGAGAAAGCGGTGCCGCTTTGATCGCCAGACTCAACATCACGAAAGGGCTAAATGTCCTTGACCTGGGGTGTGGCGATGGCACCACCGCCATACCGGCCGCAAAAGCGGGAGCCAACGTCTTAGGCGTTGATATAGCCCGGAATCTGGTGGAGGCCGGTAATAAACGGGCTCAAAGCGAAGGGCTTACCAACTGTACCTTTCAGCAGGGAGACGCCACCGATTTGAGCGAGTTAAACGACCAAACGTTTGACCTGGTCATTAGTATATTCGGGGCTATGTTTGCGCCCAAACCAGTCGAGGTAGCCAAAGAAATGGTGCGGGTCACTCGTCCGGGTGGCCGGATTGTGATGGGCAACTGGATTCCGGGCGACCCGACCTTAGTTGCCCAAGTACTTCGTATCAGCTCGGCCTACACTCCGCCCCCGCCGGAGGGTTTCATTAGCCCCATGCTTTGGGGAGTGGAAAGCCATGTAATCGACCGGTTCGGCCAGGCGGGTGTGCCTAAAGAGAATATAGCCTTTGAGCGGGCTACGTATACCTTCCAGGCGCCATTTTCCCCGTCCGAATTCCTGGCCCGTTTCAGGAACTACTACGGCCCCAACATGAACGCGTTCGAAGCGGCTGAAAAGAATGGGAAAGCCCAGGAGCTACAGCGTGAATTAGAGGAGTTGTTTGCCAGCCAGAATCAAAGCACAACTGACAATACGACTTCTATTCCGGCTACCTATTTACAGGTGACCGTGCAGCGTTGACTTTTATTGATAAGCTCTTCTTTTCCACCCGAAAACACCCCCAACCTCCTAAAGGGAACTTACCTACTCGCGGATTAAGCCTTCTTTAAAGAGTAGGGGGTGTTTTTAAACAGCTCCTCATTTAATCTTAACACATTACGAAAATGATTAACAACAAGTCGCGCTGGACCTTTTTCAGCGTTGGAACGCTTCTGGCAACCATAATGGTCGCCTGTACGAACCATGTGGAACCCGATAGATCGTTACCTTCCTCCCACATTGCAGAAAGCGAACAAGTAGTTATTCCAGCCGAAATTGACTTACCGGCGAATAGCCCAAACGGAAATAGCCGGGTTGCCACCTATTTTGCACGAGGTGTGCAAAAGTACAAGGCCCGGGGAAAAGAGGGCACTAATCCTGTGCTATATGACTGGGTGTTTGTTGCCCCCGAAGCTGATTTGTACGATGCCACCAACACGAAGGTAGGAACGCACTTCGCAGGGCCCTCCTGGCAGATAGCAGGCACAAACGCCCTGCTGGTTGGGCAGGCGTATGCCCCGCCCAGAACGGTTAATAAAGACCCAAACAGTATTGATTGGTTGCTGTTGATGCCCAAATCGGGTACTGTACCCACCGGTATTTTTCAAAAGGTGAATTATATTCAACGAATTGTCACTACCGGTGGTAGAGCACCTGCCACTCCACCAGCTACGGCCACAGAAACCATTGATGTACCTTATACGGCGATGTACCGATTTTCTAAGATGAATCCTTAATACGGAGTCTATTCCGTGAAGTATCACCGGGGATGATGTGCTGATTATACGAACGAGGCTTCCTGATTACAAACCTCGTTCGTTCGCAACTGGAAATTCTACGGCGTACTTATCCGCTCATACTCCACAAAATCAAATGAGGCAGTGTGTCGCTCATCGGCGGGGTGGGAGCGTCGGCTAACTTCCTGCCACTCGCTTTTGTCAAAGATGGGAAAGTAGGCGTCGCCTTCGTAGGTCTCGTGGATTTCGGTCAGGTGGAGTGTATTAGCTGCAGGCAACGCCATTTTATAAATTTCGGCCCCGCCAATGATGAAAATTTCGTCGGTAGTCCGCTCCGCCTTTTGAGCTTCCTCCAGCGCATCCTCCAGTGTATGCACGACCGTTACGCCCGAAGCCGTAAAATCGGGATTGCGGGTAATGACAATATTGGTACGGTTGGGCAGCGGCTTTCCCAGTGATTCCAGCGATTTGCGACCCATAATAATGGGATGATGACTCGTTTTGCGCTTAAAAAACGCAAAATCATCCGGCAAATGCCAGGGCAATTCGTTGTGATTGCCGATTACCCCGTTTTGGGCAACGGCAGCAATAAGACTTATTTTCATAGTTCAATGATAGAATGCCTGAATGATAGAATGAGTGAACAAATGGCTGATGAGCTTATTCACTCATTCTATCATTCAGGCATTCACAATTTTTTTCTGCGTTCCATCAACTCCCGCCAGGTCGTTACGATAATGCCTTCTTTTTCGATGTATGCCTTCAGGGTGGGGTCCGTAATGCCCAGCATATCGCCTTTCCGACTTTGGCCCGAGTTGCTGATCTGGTCGAAGGTAGGAGTTTGAATGGTGCAGTGCATCAGAATATACGTCAGGCCGGGTTGGGTTTTCTTCAGAAGCTCGATGAATTGCTGCGTCTTAAACGCTTGCAGGTCTTTATCGGTCGCACCGGCGGGTAGGTTATGACTGGTGATGCTGCCATCCAGATCGTCGAGAACGGGTAGGCCCGCATCCCAAAGTTGCTTGCCTACTTGCTTAGCCAATTGCTGCATCGGGGCGGGGACATTGTTGGCCTTGATAATCAGCGAAGCATGACCACCGGGAAATAGAATTGGAATTTTCTCTTCCATCGACACTTTCGCATAGCGCGTCACGAACTTAGGCTCGAAGAGCGTACCCATATGCGAATCCATGTGCGTGGGTTGCAAACCAAACGACCGATAGAGCGCCAACTGCGCCCGAACTGCGGCCTCAACTTCGTCGGGCGATGCGTGGGCCACCACCTGCGCGACGGTGGGCCAGAGATTACCCTGTTCATCGTACAAACCGGGCGCTTTATCCCGGCCAAGCAACCGATAGTTTTTCCATTCCGAGGTCAGTGTCAGGTGAATACCGGCATCGGTATTTGGGTGCTGTTTCAGATACTCGAAAAAATGAGGAACCCAGCTACAGGGCATCATCACGCTCGCCGAACTGGCAATGCCTTTGTCCAACGCGTTCATCGTCCCCACGTTCGATTCGTAGCTCATGCCCGCATCGTCAACGTGGAAAATAATCACCTTTTTGCCTTTCGGAAAGCCAAGCTTCTCGGCGTAGGTTTCGGGTTGCGCGTGGGTAACGTGGGTTATGAGAAAAATAAACAGGCAGGTTAAGTACGAAGGACGCATACTGTTCTGATACAAAAGTTTAAGATTTAGGAATGGGGGAAGGACGTAGCTATTTTGCCAAAGGCCATAACTTGCCCTGTTGGTAGAACTCAAAGCTTTGCCTGATATAAGGTTGTTGGCTTGTGGGAAATTGTTGTACGACAAACGTTTCAAAGTCATCGAACAGGGCATTAGCTACGCGCGAATAAGCCTTATCGGCCAGACGGCTCAAGTTGGCTTCTTCATATACATCTTGGGTTGCGTAACGGTATGTGTCTTCATTTATCTCTCGTTTGAGATATTTAAGCAAGTGTTTCTTGAGTTTCTCTACTATATCATCAGTCATATTTTTACGATCCTCAATGAGTTTGTCACGCCATAGAAAATATAGTTCGATTGATTTTCGTCCTTTCTCTGATTTGGCCTCAATTGTTCCGTTAGGCAAGAATGTCAAATGCTCGTTGCGATCATCTAATTCAGGATTCAGTAATAAAGGCCGTTCGTTAAGCAATGTATCTTTGTCGGCCCGGCAAGAGTCACCAGTAGGTAAACCGTCAATGCCTATAGAAGGGCCTGTAACTTGGTCAGCTTCATTCTGAAGAGGGAAGTTATGTACTTTTCTACCATTACACTTCTCGCAACTTAATACAAGATTGCTCCATTCGTATGCCAGCCAGTAGTATCCACCATGATCAGGAGAATCTTTAACCCCTGCTTTGGGACGGTAATGATCGACACGCAACGAGGCACCCGCTGACTCATGCGTTTCGCAGTAACCACATTTGTATTTATAGATTTTTCGTAAGGATTCAATCGTACTGTCGCGATAGTAATAACCACTAAAGTCGTGTTTGGCTTTTTCCGCAAGTGCTTTTTGTCGCTGTGCCTGACATGACTTACCGACAAGCCCTACTGGTGGATTGTCGAAATCTTTATAAATACGAATCATGCAACCTATTCCTGAAGAAGGGCGGGATATTGAGATGGGTCGTTATCAAGTTCGCGAAGTTGTTTGTCTATTTCGTCATTCGCTACAACTTCGTCATACGTAGCTTCCGTCCGTAACTGTCCCACATCTTCGTTGGCGATTGCCCTAATGGTGTCCATGTCAAAGATGGGTGAAGTCAAAATACTGTTGGGCAGCAGATTTGCCACGTCAATATCAATCCGTTCAACCGTAATGCCTTTTTCTTCTGAACGATTTAACTTTAAAAAAACAGAGTTTTTTGGGGCACCAAGTATAGGAATGACCCTATGTGTAGCGGCTATAAACTGAATGTTAGGAAACGCCTTAGATAGTAGCGTAGGTAATTGATATTGCCACTTTGGATGCAGGTGGTTCTCTAATTCATCAATCAGCACAATACCGGCTAAATCGGATAACTGCTTCACATCGGGCTGTTTCCGTATAAACCGAATAAGCAAGTCCCCGATTAGACCGATGATGCTTCGGAAACCAGCCGCTAATTTCTCAAAAGGCACGGGTTCAAACATAGCCGTATCATCATCTTCGGCACGTTCTACATACAATACCTCATAGTCGTCCTGTTTATTCTTTCGTATGATAATGTCAGCTAAATATGGAACGACTTCTTTGAAAAGCGATTTAACTTGTTCGAAACGTACATTTTCCTCTATAGACCATTCTATCAACTTGCTTTCAATATTGAGAAGAATGCCGTCTGGATTAAATAAGCCGTAAGTCGTTGTGCTTTTCTCGGCTACTTCGTTCTGGCTCATTTTTGATTGAATCTGCAAGCGCGAGGGACCATAACAGGCTAAGGGTTCTATTGGTCGGAAATCAGGCGTCCAAAGATTGTTAACTATGTTGACATCATCATTGATAAATTCGACTCCTATTTTAGTGTAGGCATTTTCCAATAAATTTTTATCACCGTCCTGCCACCCAAATAAGCCAAGAGAAATAGATTGTAGGAGAGATGTCTTACCATAGCCATTCTCTCCAATTACAAAAATCCATTTGCTATCGATAGGTATGTCCTTTATAATACAATTATGAATATCTTGAAAATTAACGATACCAATCTGTTTAATACAAAATGGTAACGTGCTAAAAATATCGACGAAAATGTCAATGGACGAATTTTCAATAACTACTGATTCATCTGAAACGAAATTTGCTGCTCCAATAAGATTCCTGTAAAAATCCACGAAGGATGATAACTCTTTTTCTGAACTATTTTCAACCTCAGCGGAATATTCAATGACTTGGCCATTAAATATTTTAATATTTAATTCGAAAGTGTCATCATCTATAAACTTGAGATATGATTTAGCCTGGCGAACCATTTCTTTCATAATATCTGATACGATATCTTCCTCTTTTCTATTGGCAATTCCATGAACAAGATCACGAATAGTTTCTATGCTATGCGTAATAGTATGGTATTTGAAACGACCAAAATATCCCTCATTGATTTTTTTGCCGAGGACTTCAACAGTTGCATTTTCTGGTATCGTAACTGTACTTGTTTTAACTTTTTCAAAATCATTTCTCCATTCCTCAACCATTCTCAACTCTATCCCTAATCTTTCGGCAATCTCCCCCACTGATACTCCTTGATTGTGCAGACGGATAAAAGCGTTTTCAGCTTTGAGCGATTCTTCAGGTGTCATTGCTTCGTTTATTTTATTAGTCAATTTACAACAATCTCTGCTCACAATTTATTCCCCCGCAAAAACTCCTCAGCCGTCATGCGTCGTTTGCCTTCGGCTTGCAGCAAATCAAGTTGGAGCCAGCCATCAGCCGCCCGCACCAGAATTTGTTTTTTGTTGTCGCTATACGCTTCGCCTGGCTCGGCCGCAAAGGGCGACTCATTGGCTAACGAAACGCTATATAGTTTAAAAACCTTGCCGTTAATGAGCGTCCAGGCCGACGGGTAGGGCGACAACCCCCGCACGAAGTTACGAATCGCATGAGCCGACTGATTCCAGTTGATTTCGGTGGTTTCGCGGCTGAGTTTGGGGGCCGGTTTTAGGTCATGGGCAGTGGGTTGCGGGGTTTTTGGATAACTATCCGCTTCAATAGCCCGAACAGTTTTCAGTACCAGATTTGCCCCGCGTTCCATCAATCGGTCATGTAGCGTTCCGGCGGTGTCGTCGGGGTAAATGGGTTCCTGGTCCTGAAAAATCATCTGTCCCGTGTCAATCTCTTTTTCGATAAAAAAGGTAGTAACGCCGGTTTCGGTTTCGCCGTTGATTATCGCCCAGTTGATAGGAGCGGCCCCCCGGTATTGCGGCAGCAGCGACCCGTGCAAATTAAACGTCCCAATGCTCGGCATCGCCCACACTACTTCGGGCAGCATCCTGAACGCCACCACCACCTGCAAATCGGCCTGATAACCAGCTAACCGCTCCAGAAACGCCGGGTCGCGGAGCTTTTCGGGTTGGAGAACGGGTAAATTAGCGGCTTCGGCGGCTTTTTTCACCGGCGAGGGCGTTAGCTGCAACCCGCGCCCCGACGGTCGGTCGGGAGCCGTAACGACGGCCACCACCTGGCAACCCGCGCCCAGCAGCCGTTGCAGGCTGGCAACGGCAAAATCGGGCGTACCCATGAATATAATGCGAAGCGGTTCGGTCATGAAGCAGTCAATCAGTTTTTCGTAAGCAGGCCGGTTATGTGTTGGTATAGCCGGGAACTCTTTCTATTTTTGTCTTATCAATGCGCGGCTCCGACGCATTACGTCAGAATGTGATTGGTCGGGAACGACTCAGCTTATGCGACGAATAATTTATCATACACCTAAACCGCTCGCTTCGGAAACCCGACGGCGACCCTGACGCGGCTGCAAAGAAAACCAATTTGGTTGCAGAACGGTCGGTGTACCGTTCTTTTTGTTTTTACGGAGCACACCAAACCAATATGAATAACGAGTAAGTATTACCGATTATGGCAAAGATTTCGTATTATACCGAAGAGGGTCTCAACCGGCTGAAGGCTGAGTTGAATGAGTTGAAAACCAAAGGACGTGCAGCTATTGCCCGCCAGATTGCCGAAGCCCGCGACAAAGGCGACCTGAGCGAAAACGCCGAATATGATGCTGCCAAAGATGCTCAGGGTCTCCATGAATTGAAGATATCGAAACTGGAAGAAGTGCTCTCCAACGCCCGAATTCTGGACGAATCAACCATCGACGCGTCGCAGGTATCGGTGCTGTCGAAGGTGAAAATCAAAAACAAGAAAAACGGGGCTGAAATGACCTATACGCTGGTGTCGGAAGAGGAAGCGGACCTGAAAACTGGTCGGATTTCGGTGGGTTCGCCCATTGGGAAGGGCCTCTTGGGAAAGCACGTTGGCGACACCGCCGAAATCAAAGTGCCTGCCGGGGTGCTGGAATTTGAAGTAATGGAAATAGCCCGGTAAAGTAGTTATGAATTATAAATGATGAATGCAAAACGCGCTGGCACCTCAGCAGAAAGCAACCTCATTCATCATTTATAATTCATCATTCATTAAACGTATGCCTTCCATCTTCTCCCGAATCGTCGCCGGTGAAATTCCGGCCCATAAAATCGCCGAGACCGACGACTACTTAGCGTTCTTAGACGTGATGCCTACGACAACGGGGCATACGCTGGTTATTCCGAAAAAGGAAGTCGATTACCTGTTCGATCTGGACGACGAGTTGTACGTGGGCTTAATGGCTTTCGCCAAAAAAATTGCACCTGCTATTGAGAAGGCCATTCCCTGCAAGCGCATCGGCGTGGCCGTTGTGGGACTGGAAGTGCCGCACGCGCATGTCCACCTGATTCCGCTCAACTCAATGGCCGACATGAATTTCAACAACAAAATGAAACCCACACAGGCCGAACTGGCTGCAACGGCGGCATCAATTCGTCATTTTTTGTGAGCAAATTGGTTGCGGGAGTCTATGCAACAGCTTTCGTCAGTGTTTTCTCCGCCCCGTCAGTGAGTAGCGCGTTCAGGTCGGCGGCAACGGCATCAACAAAGCCCGGTAACGCGCTCAAGTCGGTTTGCCAGAGCGCGGTGTCGGACAGCACACTTTTTACGAATGCCTGAACGGTGGCTGGATTGCTTTTTTTAACGGTTTTCCAGTCGCCGTAAAAGTACCCGGCCTTATCGTCGCGAATGGGGTAAGTGACTACGCCTTTGCCGACATGAATTTCCCCGAAAAACTGCCCTTTCTCTTCCCGAATTACTTTCATAAAGAGCAGATAAGCCGCAAAGCCGAGGGCCATGTGCTTCGGAACGGCGTTAAACTGCTCGTAATAGCGTTGGAGCGTAGCCACGTTGCGGGCCTGCATCTTAGCCGTTTGCTGGAGCGAAATATTCAACAGCAGGTGGTCGAGGTGAGGGTTGCGGAACCGGTCCAGCACGTCGTTGGCAAATTCCGCCACAGCCGCTTTGTCCATGCCGGGAATGCCGTAGTTGGGCACCGTCGGCACAATCTCATCTAACATCAGCGATTCAATGAACCGACTCATGTTCGGGTGGCGCATCTCGTCAGCAACCGTTTCTAAACCAAGCAGATAGCCCAGCGGCATAGTGAGGGTGTGCGTGCCGTTCAGAACCCGCAGTTTACGCTCTTTGTAGAAGTTAATGTCTTCGTCAATAATGACTTGCGGAGTCGACGCGCCCGCGAAGGTCAGCGTCTGCTTAACGCGGTCGTCGCCTTCGATGGCCCAGAGGTGGTAGGGTTCGGTGAAGGTGAGGAGTTCGTCTTCATAGCCAGTTTCCTGCTCTAATGCTTGTTTTGCCTCGTCGGTTGGTCGGGTCACGATGCGGTCAACCAGCGAGTTACAGAACCGAACGTGGAATTTGAGCCATTTGGTGAAGAGTTTACCCAATTCATTAAACTGAGCCAGCCGTTCAACCGCGTCGCGTAATTTCAGCCCGTTGTCGGTTACTAACTCGGTTGGAATAACCACTAACCCTTTGGCTTTGGAACCACCCACGCTGCGAAATCGCTCATACAGAAAGGCCGTCAGCTTAGCCGGGAACGATTGAGGAGGGCTTTGGAAAATGCTTTCCTCCACGTAATTCAGCCCAATTTCGGTGGTGTTAGAGATAATAATTTGCAGTTTCGGATTCCGGGCCAGCATCAACACCTCGTTCCACTGCGTTTGCGCGGCCAATACCCGGCTGATGGCCGACACGACGGTGTTCTCGGCCACTTCCTGTCCCTGCTGCAATCCTCGCACGGCCACCGTATAAAGGTTACCCTGTTCTGAAAACTCATCCGTCTGGCTATCCGTCGATTTCACGACCACAATGGAGCCTTCAAAACGTCCCTCCTCATTAGCTTTCTGGACTAAATAATCGGGCAAACCACGCAGCAGAACGCCGGTACCGAATTGCAGAATTTTTTCAGGGAAAACAGGAGCGGGATGCGTGGAACGGGAGAGTCGGGACATGGGTATTAGTTTGCTTTAATTCAGCAATAATACGAACTACTTTGGTAATAGGGGCTTTGAATTTATTGAAAGTGTGGCAGCAATTCGATATTACCGCTTCAACTTCCCCGAACTATCGCCTTTGGCTAAAGTCTCCACCTCGGCGATGGTCGCCAGATTCACGTCGCCAACGATGGTGTGTTTCAGGGCTGAGGCTGCCGCACCGAATTCAACCGCCCGTTGTAAGTCGTTGAAGGTGAGCAGTCCGTAAATCAAACCGGCGACGTAGGCATCGCCCGTTCCAATGCGGTCGGTGATGGAACGAATGTCGTGCAAGCGGGATTTGTAAACGGCTTGGCCGTCGAACAGTTTGGCCGATAATTGGTTGTGCGAGGCACTGACCGACACGCGCTTGGTGTCGGTAATATAGCGAAGGGTTGGAAACCGCTGCATCATGGCCCGGCCCGCTTCCTGAAAGCTGCTGCCTACTACCCCGTAGAGTTCCGAGAAAAGCCCTTTGCTTCCCAGCACCAGCGTACAGCCTTCGGTGAGGGCGGGCATGATTTCCTGTGGTGTTCGGCCATACTGCCATAAATTGCTGCGATACACAATATCGCCCGACACCGGAACGCCCAGCCGATTGGCCGTTTGAATAGCCGCCAGCAAACAGTCGGCGGCCCCCTGTGAAAGAGCGGGGGTGATGCCCGTCCAGTGAAACCACGACGCTCCCTGCAAAACAGGTTCCCAGTCAATCTCGTCGGGACGGATGCGGGCAAAAGCGGAGTCTACCCGGTCGTAAATAATCTGGCTGGCCCGACTGCCCGCGCCAGTTTCTAAGAAATAAAGCCCCAACCGGCCATCGCCATAGCGGATGTGCTGCGTATCGACCGCAAACCGGCGGAGGTAGCCCGCTGCGGCACGCCCGAGCGCATGATCGGGGAAACGCGTCACATGAGCGGCTTCGGCTCCAAACTGGGCCAGCGATACGGCCACGTTCGCTTCTGTGCCGCCAAAGTGCATATCGAGCGAATCGGTTTGGGTGAACCGACCAACCCCCGGTGGGCTTAGCCGGAGCATAACTTCGCCAAACGTGATAATTTTCAAAGCTGTATTATTTGGGGTTTGTGGTTAGTGGCTGACGCGAAAGCAATCCTCGCGTCAGCCACTAACCACAAACTAATAATTTATCCTACCACCAATCTCGCCTGTAGTTCTTCGGCTTTAACGGGTTCTAATTTGGGTAGCACTAAATGAATAATAATCAACGCCACTAAGTAAGCGCAACTGGCTACAATGAACATCGGTAGATACCCAAACTTAGTAATGATTCGACCCGCCAGCAGCGCCAGCAAAATGCCCCCTACGGCACCAAACATACCGCCGATGCCGGTTACGGAAGCTACCACGCTTCTCGGGAACAGGTCTGATGCAAACGTATACATATTGGCCGACCAACCCTGATGAGCGGCTGTTGCCAGGGCGATCAGGGCAATGGCAACGGTTAAGCTGTGGGTTTGAGCTGCAAAGAAAATGGGTACCACGCACAGGGCGCAAATGAGCATGGTTGTTTTGCGGGCACGATTGGCTGACCAGCCCCGTTGCATGAACTGTGTGCTCAACCAGCCGAAAAATACGCTGCCTGCGTCCGAAACGACGTAAATAATCAGAAACGGTACGCCAAAACTTTTGAGGTCGAGTTTCTGATCGAGGGCGTCGTTGGAATTGAAAAAATCGGGTAGCCACGACATATAAAACCACCAAATGGGGTCGGCCATAAACTTTCCAACGGCAAAGGCCCAAGTTTGCTTATACCCCAGCAAACGCCCCCAGGATACGCGTAAAGGCGGTGTCTTCTCGTTATCGCTGCGGATATACGCCAGTTCTTCGGCTGAGAGCTTCGCCGTGCGTTCGGGTTTGCTGTACATAAACCACCAGAAAATCAGCAGGCCAAATCCCAGCAGGCCGGTTAGTAGAAAAGAACTACGCCAGCCAAACTGTAAAATCAAATAGGGTACTGCAATAGCCGTGAGAATGATGCCTACATTGGCTCCGGCGTTAAACAGACCGTTGGCAAATGAACGTTCGCGCCGGGGAAACCAATCGGCTATGGTTTTAATGGACGATGGAAAATTGGCCGATTCACCTAAACCAAGCAATGCCCGAATCCAGCGCAGGCTGCCAATGGTGTTGACGAAGGCCGTTCCAACGGCAGCTACACTCCAGACAAAGATGCCTAAGGCGAAACCCCGCCGGGTCCCGATCTGGTCGATAAGCCAGCCCACCAGCAGAAAACCAATAGCATAGGCAAATTTAAAGGCGGCATCCACATCCCCATACAGCACCTTAAACCGGTCAGTCGCTTCCTTACTCAACACGGCGTCGGGGGCCATGTCGAGCATTTCTTTTCGGAAAAGCTCGTCGGTCATGGTGAACGATAACACCTGCCGGTCTATATAATTGATGGTTGTCGCTACGAACAGCAACGCAACAATTCGCCAGCGAAAGCGGCCCGATGTAGTTGGCGTTTGCAAAACAAATTGACGTTTTGGGGAGAAAAGGCGGGTTAGATGCTTTTTTACCCAGACTAAGTCGTTGGTCGATAGTCGTTAGTCAAGGGTGGCTGGCGCATGGGTTGCTTTTGCGCCAGCCACCCTTGACTAACGACTATCGACCAACGACTAATAACTATCGACTATTATATGCTTGAACAAACCTGGCGATGGTTCGGCCCGAACGATCCCGTATCGCTCAATGATGTCCGGCAGGCAGGCGCTACGGGTATCGTAACGGCACTCCACCACATTAAAAACGGCGAGGTATGGCCGCTCGACGAAATCGTAAGTCGTAAATCGCATATCGAAGCGAACCAGTTGACGTGGTCGGTCGTGGAAAGTATTCCTGTACACGAAGGCATCAAAACCCGAACCGGCGACTACCGGCGATACATCGACAATTATAAAGAATCCATCGTTAACCTGGCGCAGGCGGGTATCGACACTGTTTGTTATAATTTCATGCCTGTGCTCGACTGGACCCGCACGGACCTGGATTTTCCTATGCCCGACGGCTCTACCGGCCTGCGCTTCGATGCCACCGAGTTTGCTGCTTTTGAACTGTTTATTCTTCAGCGACCGGGGGCAGAATATCTCTACAACGACGAGCAAAAACGACTCGCACGGGCAAAACTCGACGGCCTGACCGATGCCCAGGTCAAACGCCTGACCCGGACCATCATTGCTGGACTGCCCGGTTCGGAAGAAAGCTATACGGTTGAGCAGTTCCGCGAGGCACTTGATGCCTACAAAGACATCAGTGATCGTGAACTGCGGCAAAATCTCTATGCCTTTCTGCGGGAAATTGTGCCCATTGCCGAATCGGTGGGAGTGCGGCTGGCGATTCACCCCGACGATCCGCCATACCCGATTCTGGGCCTGCCGCGCGTGGTCAGCACCGAAGCTGATGCCCGTGCGTTGCTGGCCGCTGCCGACTCGCCCGCCAATGGCCTGTGTTTCTGCACGGGGTCGTATGGCGTTCGGGCCGATAACGATCTGGTCGGCATGGTAGAACGAATGGGGCCAAATATTCATTTTATTCACCTTCGCAGCACCGAGCGGCAGACAGATGGCAGCTTTCAGGAAGCGAATCACTTAGAAGGAGACGTGCCGATGGCCGGGGTAATGCGGGCGTTACTGGCCGAGCAAAAACGGCGGGAGCAGGATGGAGAACGGGGCGATGTGCGGATGCCCTTCCGGCCCGATCACGGTCACCGAATGCTCGATGATCTGACGTCCGGCAAACGAACGAATCCCGGCTATACGGCCATTGGACGATTACGCGGACTGGCCGAATTGCGTGGCCTGATGCTGGGATTATCACAGTAGTGTTTGTACTCCAACCCCCTACCTTTTTTAGGGGAGACACTTTATCATCCGGCTGTTTAGCCCCTCCCCTTGAACTAAGGGGAGGGGTTGGGGTACATACATGACAGTTCATTCCGGGAGATAAACGCTAAACAGAGCGCCCTGCCCAGGCTGGCTGCTGGCCGTGATGGCTCCGCCATGATTGGCCACTACTTTTTCGCAGATGGCCAGACCAATGCCGGTTCCCGGATATTGACTTCTGCCGTTCAGTCGCTGGAAAACCTGGAAAATGCGATCTACGTACTTCTGCTCAAAACCAATACCATTGTCGAGCACATCGATGCGGTGATAAGCCAATGCCTGCCGGATTGGTTTAACCGAAAGGGGGAGGTCGGTAGCCGGAACCAACTGGGCGCTAATCTGAATACGCGGAGGAACATCCGGTTGGCGAAATTTGAGGGCATTGCTAATCAGGTTCTGAAAGAGTTGCCCTAACTGTGAGGAATCGCCCTGCACAATAGGCAGCGAGCCTGTTTCAATAACGGCCTCTGATTCATCAATAGCTAATTCCAGATCGCTCAGAACGGGTTCTATGACTTGAGAGAGATGGATAGGAATGGCCTCTTCCTGTTGCGTAGACAGCCGGGAAAACGCCAGTAAATCTTTAATCAGAATCGACATGCGGCTGGCGGCCACCTGCATTCGTTCTAAATAATTAACTCCTTCGCCTAACTGATCGGCATACTGCGTTTTGATCAGGTCGCCGAAGGACTGAATTTTTCGGAGAGGCTCCTGCAAATCGTGGCTGGCTACATAGGCAAATTGCTGGAGACTATGATTAGACCGATTCAGTGCCTGATTGCTGGATGCTAAGGCAACATTGGTCTGCTCAAGTTGATCGTTATTGACTTTCAGAAGTTGTTGTGTTTCTTTCTGTTGCGTTAAATCCGTAATGATAAGGATAATATAAACGTCTCCGTCTATTGGTAACGTCGTCATTGACAGCAGACAAGGCACTTGTCTGTCTGCATTTCCATTGAGCGTCAGTTCAAGTTTCTGGTCAGCCAGTTGACCTGTGTGTAGCAGCGATGCAAACGCATCGGTTGAATGAGAAGCTATCAGGTTATCGAATAGTACGCCCATGACCTTCGACAGGGGCATGTCGATCATGGAGGCAAAGGCCGAATTGCAGTATAAAATGAGGCCGTTTTTATCCAGCGTTACGGCCCCTTCGTTCATGGTTTCAATAAACAGCCGATAGGTTTGGTCGGCTGTTTTGAGCGTATAAAGCGAATGACCATCGGCTCCCTGCACCACCAATGCGTCGATCTGGCCCGTTCGGATAGCCTGTAGCGTTTCGGTAGCTTCGTCGAGTTGCCAACGTAACTGCTCGTTTTCAGCGACTAACTGTTCGTATGTTTTCGCCCCATTCATCCGTATTAAGCAGAAATTCCTAATCCTCGTAGTACCTTGTTTGTGTCTGACATGTCGCCAACCAACCGGCGTTCGGGCAGCGGATAGCGTTTAATCAATAAGGGCAGTGCAATGATTTGCTCCTGTTCGGCCAGTATTTTCTGCTGATGCACATCAATGATCTCCAGCGTATAGCGGCCCGGCAGGTACTGATCACAAATTTGTTTCAGGTTCATAATGGCCCGCGTCGAATGGAGAGAAGCCCCGGTTACAAATAAATGCAAGCGGTACGGCTCCTCTGCGTTATCCTCTGATCCTGCTGAGTCGATCATTTATTTGGCGGCCGGGCGAATATTCAATCCTACCAATACTTTTTCTTCATTCGATAAGTCTCCGATGATCTTACGAATTGGCTCCGGGACTTTTTTGACTAAGGTAGGTACGGCTAAAATCTGGTCGCCTTCGGCCAGTTGCGGCTTCACTAACAAATCAATTACTTCGAGGGCATATTTGTCTTTCAGATGCTCTTCACAATACTTTTTCAGGTTGGCTAACGCCAGTCTTGATTTAGGCGTATTACCGGCAATATAGAGCCGTAGCTCCCATATTTCTTCGTTTGTTTCCATTCAACGGGTACGTAATAAAACTATAAATTAATCTTTATGGCGGCTGCGGGTCATTTGCTGTCGGTTCTTCTCCAGCACGTCTTTCCGCAGCTCATCTTCAACGTAGGTTTTGTTTAACTCATCCTGTATCGATTCAAATTCTTCTTTCAGACCGGCTATTTTCGATTCGAGGACCAATCGTTTTCGTTCAATCTCCCGGTCTTTCCGGCTTACGGCATGTTCGCGCAATACGGCCCCGGTTTCTTCCTGAAGTTGCTGCGTTTCCCGGGCTGATCCGGTCAATACGCCTTCAGGCCCCAGATATACATTAACAAGATCAAGCCCTGTGTCGGTGATAATGAACTCCCGCACCTGGTTGGAATGTTTCATACCCCTCGACTTCATGACATACAGGCCCCGGTTGCGCTCACCGTTGAACTCAATATCTTTCACCAACAGCCAGGCATCGACTAACGAGGAAATCTCTTCATCCGTTTGCTCGTAGGGCACCGTCTTTAAGGTTAGTGCCGTAAAAAGAACGGTAATCTGTTCGTTCTGCAAAAAATCGATTAGCCGCGTAAGCATTGATTTAACTTCTTTAACCGACCCAACCGTGGTTAAGTTTGTAATCGGGTCTACGATCACGACTGACGGTTTGAATTCGTTGATCTGGTTATGGATGGTAACCAAGTGCATCTCCAGCCCATTCAGGGTAGGTCTGGATGAATGAAATCGCAGTATCCCATCGTTGATGTGTTGCTGAAAATCGAGTCTAATAGAGTGCATGTTGCGAATAATCTGCTGGGGCGATTCTTCAAAGGCGAAATAAAGGCATCGCTCTCCACGCAGACAGGCTTCATTGGCAAACGTGGCCGCAATGCTGGTTTTGCCGGTCCCGGCTGTCCCTGAAACCAGGATGCTGCTTCCTCGAAAAAATCCCTTTCCATCCAGCATTTTATCTAAGGCTGGAATACCCGATGAAATTCGTTCAGACGAAACGGAATGATTCAACCTCAGCGAGGTAATCGGCAATACGGATATGCCCTTATGATCAATCAGGAATGGGTATTCGTTGGTGCCATGCACCGACCCCCGGTATTTAACGATTCGCAGCAGCCGGGTCGAAATCTGGCTGCTGATTCGGTGATCCAGCAGAATTACGCAGTCGGATACATATTCCTCCAGCCCCTGTCGGGTCAGCGTGCCATCGCCTTTTTCGCCAGTAATAACGGTGGTTACTTTCTTTTCTTTGAGCCATTGAAAAAGCCGCCGTAATTCGGCGCGCAGAATGCCCTGATTGGTCAGGCCCGCAAACAGGTTTTCGATGGTATCCAGCACCACTCGTTTGGCACCAATGCTATCAATGGCATAGCCTAAGCGGATGAACAGGCCATCTAAATCATACTCGCCGGTCTCCTCAATTTCGCTTCGTTCGATATGAACATGGTCGACTCGGAGGAGTTTGTCTTTTTGGAGTTGATTCAGGTCGAAGCCTAACGACGCTACGTTCATGGCCAGTTCATCCGCTTTCTCCTCAAATGCCATAAAAACGCCTGGCTCGCTATACTCCGTTGCGCCCCGAACAATAAATTCGACCGATAGGAGTGTTTTGCCACTTCCGGCGCTGCCGCAGACTAAGGTAGGTCGGCCTTGAGGGAGCCCTCCGCCGGTTATTTCATCTAATCCGGTAATGCCGGTAGGCGCTTTGGGTAATGTTTTTAAGAGGGGGGTAGGAGGATGGGTTGATTCTAAGCTCATTTATATCAATAACGAGTGTAAAATGATTATGAACTGTTAAACTAAGAGTTGAAGGGAAAGGTTATACGTTACTGCTTGTACACCTTCCCATCTTTCATAACGAACTGAACGGTTTGAAGCGTTTCGATACGCTGAATCGGGTTGTCGTCAACGGCAATAATATCGGCCAGTTTACCCGCTTCAATAGACCCGATTTGCGTGTCCATACCCAGCAGTTTTGCGTTGTTGAGTAAGGCCGATTTAATGGCCTCGACGGGCGGCATACCGGCCTCCACCATATACTGAAACTCTTTGGCATTGTAGCCATGAATAAACACACCTGCATCGGTGCCAAAGGCAATTTTTACGCCCGCTTTGTAGGCTTTGGCAAACGTTGCCTGAATTTTCGGGCCAATGGCTAAGGCTTTGGGCGTAACCAAGGCGGTGTAATACCCGAAGTGTTTGGCCGAATCGGCTACGGTTTTACCCGCAATGATGGTCGGTACAAAATAGGTGCCGTGTTTTTTGAACAGGTCAATGGCTTCATCGTCCATGAATGTGCCGTGCTCAATGGTCTGCACACCCGCCCGAATGGCGCGTTTCATGCCCTCGGCCCCATGTGCGTGAGCCGCCACGGCAAAGCCATAGTCTTTGGCTGCATCGACAATGGCTTTGGCTTCCTCTTCCGTAAACTGTGGACCGGAGCCATCTTTGGCATTACTTAATACCCCACCCGTTGCTGTAATCTTAATCAGATCGGAGCCATCTTTATACCGTTGCCGAACAGCTTTTCGAGCATCGTCGGGGGAGTTAATAACGCCATCTTCCGGGCCGGGATCGCCCATCAGGTCTTTGCGGTAGCCATTGGTTGGATCGGCGTGGCCGCCCGTCGTGGCGATGGATTTTCCCGCCGTGAAAATGCGGGGACCATCGACCATACCCGCGTTGACTGCATTGCGGAGCGACACATTCACGCCCGAACCGCCCAGATCGCGTACCGTGGTAAAACCCGCCAGCAGGGTTGTTTTGGCATAACGGGCGGCCTGAAAAGCTATATCCGGCACGTTGCGGGTAAAGCCATCAATGGCCCCACCCCGCCGGGTCTGGCTTTCCAGATGAACGTGCATGTCAATCAGGCCGGGCAATACGGTTTTCGACTTCAGATCAACCACCCGGTCCTGGGCAGCAGGGGTGGTGTAGCCTTTCTGCACGGCAGTGATTTTATTGCCTTCCACAACCACCGTCATTTGGGGCTGAACGGTATTACCAACGCCATCGAAGAGGTTGCCACAATGGATAAACGTGCGTTGGGCAAAGAGGGGGGAGGCTAATAGACATAAACCCGCCAGTGCGTATAATTTTCTCATAAAAAAGTAGTGATTGGACACAAAAAGGCCGCACCTGGTGGTTGCGGCCTTTAAAGTACAGAAAAAATTAGTGGAAAGGTATGGTTACAGTTTAGAAACCTGCACAATCGCTGTCCCTTTTGTCAGGCTTTCAATGCCAGAATTAGTCAGCAGTTTACCATCTCTCAGAATCACCTTGTATCGCTGTCCTTCTAACTCAACACTAGTCGAGTCAGTTAAACCCGTTGGAACAACAAGTCGCCGATTGTAATTAGGAATCCAGGCAAATAATTTAACCGGCTGACTTTGTGCACCTTTTGAGAGCCGAAGCACAACAGTAGCACTGTTAGGCGCGAAACAATTCGCATTCTCCGGGCAAATGGATACGCTAACTGAATCAGCACTGGCAGTGGGGCCAGCCGATGTCTGGACAGAAGCCCCTGCTTGAATGGCTATGTAGTCTGGTGGAAGATCGGGCGATATACTGCTTGATCTGCATGCGAAAAAGAGGATTGTTCCAACGATGAGTAAACCAGAAAGCTGTTTTGTGAAATGGAGCATATAACTATCTTTTTTTGACAGAGAGCCTGCCCGTCGCAAAAAGGTTGGAAACGTTCCTTATTTTTTCACAATAACGCCATCGGCCACAAAGGTCAGCGCTTTTTCTGGCTCCGTAATTTTCTCGATTTCTTCTTTCGATTTTCCGGCGTCCTGAGCAAAGTGCCGCAAATCGGCGACGGGGGTAGTGGTGGTTTCAGCCGTGCCTTCAACGACGACGGTTTTGCCAACAATGTCTTTGGGCACAAAGAAGCCGTAGTCTTTAAAGGTTACGCGCATGGTTTGGCCCTCGCCGGTTTTTACCTTCATCCAGCAGCCTTTCACTTTGCAAACCGACTCCACCGTGCCCTCTACTTTGGCGGGCATCTGCGATTTATCGGCCATTTTTGTGGTTAACGCCGTAGCCGGTATTGCGCCGGTTTCGGTGATTTTTTTGCCGTGATAGCTCGCTTCAGTTTGGGCAAACGCACAGGTCGTGGAAACAAAGAGCAGGCTGATAATCAGAAGTTTTTTCATGTTGTTTTTGTTGATCGTAATACGTCAACGCCAAAATTACACTTTTCTTCACATTCTCGATTGTTGCCTGATCAATAGTACACTATTTTGCCAGCCGCACGCCCCGGTTACCTACCTGCCCGAAGAAATAGTTCACGCCCAGCTTAAGCCGCCCGCCCTTTCCCCGGCTGACCGTCGGGTCGATTTTGTTGTAAAAACTGCTCTCATACGATAGTTCCGCGCCCAGCCGGTGCAGAATCCAGGCCATAACGCCTATTTCCAGCCCAACGCTGGTGTATTTAAACTTAGTATCAGAAGGAACATTGTCCGAGAATTCGCGGCCACTATTCAGGCTGGCGCCAACAAAGCTGCTAATGCGGGTACGGAACGGGTAGTAGCGGGCAAAAGCCCCGATCTGACGAGCACGGTACTTATTGCCAATCAATCGGTCGGCGTCATAACGCAGGCCAGCCGCAAAACCGGGTTGAAAGAAATAGCCAATGCGGGAATTAAAGGCTAAATAAACCTGGCCGTTGGTGGCCCCCATGCCTAAGCCTCCGCCCACAAACAGGTTGTTCGGATCAAACCAGCTAAGTTGATTTTGCTGTTGATAACTTAGAGACTTGTCAATTTCTTCATCAATTTTTTCCCCCGCCTGATTGGCTTCCTGACGGATATTCTGCTTCGTGCGTTCCGAAACAATGGGCTTTCGGGAGTCCGTTGAATCGGTTCTGTTCTGCGCCAGACCAGCCACCGAGAGGGCTGATAGCAGCGTTAGGGTTGTCAATAATTTTTTCATTGTCGTTGAGCGCGTTGCCTGAAAGTACTGCCCTATTAACCACTAAGCCCGCATAAGGTTTGTGCGGGCTGGCCAACGGGGGCATCCAATAAAAAAAATAACGCCTTTTCTATACATGAAAAGGCGTTATGGCCAAACGGATGATGCTGGACCCTATTATTTCTGTAATTGCCTGATCAAATCAGCGACTTGTTCGACCGACGTTGCCGGAAAATTGGCAATCCGAATTTGAGACTCTTTAAATTTGCCGTAGCCACTGCCAACTATCATGTTTGCGGCTTTAGCAGCCACAATCACGTCGGCCGATGGTTTAGCTGTATTGGCTACTATAACTGTCTGCGACCGATGGCGCTCCTGCTTAACAAAAGGTTCATAAGCATCGGAGCTATCTAAGAACTTATACAGCATCCGGGCCTTCTCCTCCGTTTGTTTCCGAATGGTATCAATGCCAATCCGGTTGAAATCTTCCGCAATTTTGCCCAGCAGATAAATATACAGCACATTGGGCGTAGCGGGTGTCTCAAACGTTTTATAGTGCTTCCAGAGCGTGGGTAGGGTGTGGTGTGCGCCAATCGTTAACGAATCGTTCTTCTGCAAGCGTTCGGCTTTGTCTAAGCAAGCCTGATTAGCTATCCAGACGCCCAGACCGGCGGGCATACCGAAGGCTTTCTGCACTGAAAAAAACGCCGAATCGATCAGGCTGAAATCTAAATCTGGATACGGTGCCGACGAAACCATGTCCACGCAAAAGAGTTTTTTCGGGTATTTACGCTTGAGTTTATGCATCTCAGCCGGGCGCATCTGCACTCCCGACGAGGTTTCGTTGTGGGTCAGGCAGATCAGTTCGGCGTAAGCAGGCACCTCAATATCGGCCGCGTCAAATCCCTCACCAAACGGCTTTTCCAGCACATGGGCGTGCTTGTGCAGGGCGTTGGCATAGTCGTAAAACTTCTGGGAGAACGAGCCGTTTACAGCATGGAAACTTTCGTGCTCAACGCAATTCAGCAACACCCGCTCCCATACTTCCGACGCTGAGCCGGTAAAGAAAATACCATGCGTAGCTGGAATATTCAGCAGAATTCTCAATTGCTGATCGGCAAACTTATAGATATCCCGAAACCGCTGGCTACGGTGCGAAATCGAACCAATCTGTTCCTGCATGGCTTCCTGCAAGTGCTGATAGATGGGTGGGTAAAGCTCCGCCGGGCCGGGCGTGAAGTAGGTGTTCTTCATGGACAATGATTGAATGATTGAATGACTGAATGATTGAATAGCTGGCGCATACAGCTATTCAATCATTCAGTCATTCAATCATTCAAAATTAATAGAGCAGTCTAAACTTAATCGTGTTGTCAATTTCTTTCAGTTCCTGAACCACCTCATCGGCGTATTCTTTGTCCACATCGGTGATGACGTAGCCAATTTGCTCGTTGGTTTTCAGGTACTGACCGTGAATATTGATGTGATACTTGGCAAAAATAGTGTTCATTTTGGCCAGAATACCTGGTACATTGGCGTGAATGTGCAGCAATCGGTGCGCCCCTTTCAGCAGGGGTAATTGAAGTTCGGGGAAATTAACACTGCCGTAGGTACTGCCATTGTTGATGTATTCGAGCAGTTTGCCGGGCACAAAGTTGCCGATGTTTTCCTGGGCTTCTTCGGTGCTGCCGCCAATGTGGGGTGTCAGAATTACGTTCGGCAGGGTGCGTAATGCACTCATGAACTCTTCGTTATTAGTTTTCGGTTCGTGCGGAAACACGTCGATACCCGCCCCAACTACTTTTCCCCGTTCGATGGCGTCCACCAGCGCCGGAATATCCACGATGTGACCCCGCGACAGGTTGAGGAAGATAACCCCGTTTTTCATCATGCCAAATTCGCGGTAGCTGATGAGGTTTTTGTTTTCCTTCCGCCCGTCGGTGTGCAGGCTGATGATGTCGGCAACGGCCAGCAGTTCATCAAGCGACTTGCACTTGCGGGCGTTGCCCAGCGCCAGTTTATCCACAACATCGTAGAAATACACTTCCATGCCCAGCGCTTCAGCCACCACCGACAGTTGCGTACCGATGTTGCCATAACCCACTAAGCCCAATTTCTTACCGCGAACCTCAAAGCTGTTTTTCGCCGACTTGTCCCAGCCGCCTTTGTGCATGAGGTTGCTTTTGGGAACGATGCTCCGAATCAGCATAATAATTTCGCCGATAGCCAGTTCCACCACCGAACGGGTGTTGCTGTAAGGCGCGTTGAATACAGCAATGCCTTTCTGGGTGCAGGCATCGAGGTCGATCTGATTGGTGCCGATGCAGAACGCACCTACGGTCATGAGCTTGTTGGCATGTTCCAGCACGCGGGCCGTTACGTTGGTTTTCGACCGAATACCCAGAATTGACACGTCGCGAATGGCTTCAATCAGTTCGTCTTCGTCCAGCGCGCCCTTCCGAATTTCCACATTGAAACCTTCCTGTTCGAAAAGCTGAACCGCCACCGGGTGAACATTCTCCAACAGCAGCACTTTAATCCGGCTCTTGGGGTACGATTGGCTGCGGCTCAGGTTGTTATGGTAGAGAAACTCATCGAGCGACGGCGCAATATGGTCGGCTTTCTCGACCACACGGGGGCGCATCACATTCTCCGTGAAGGCATAAAAGCGGTTAGCCAGTCCCGACGCTTTAATTTCATAATCCGTATAACCATCGCCAATGACATACACTTCGCCGTCGAGATTCAGGTTACGAATCACCTGCGACTTGCCGCCGTTAGCTGATAATGGATTGGCTGCATCGAAGCCGACGATAGCCCCCGTTTCGTCGAACTCGAATGTATTGGCAAATACATTCTCGGCCCGCACGCCCAGCGAGGTAACAATGGGGACAATGAACTCTTTAAATCCGTTTGAGACGACGTAGATAGTGTCGGCGTTTTCGGTCAAAAACTGCTTATTGCGCTGAAACGAGTCGGAGATTTTACCCATCAGCGTTTCGATGAGCGCAGGCAATTGGCTTTTATGGGCTTTCAACAGATTCAGCCGCAGGTTCAGCGATTCGGTAAACGAAATTTCGCCCGACATGCCCCGGTCGGTAATGGCCTTGATCTGAGCCAGCGCATCGTCGCGGTCGGGGCGGCCGGTCAATGAAATTTCCCCCAACACATCTAAGGCTTCCACTTTCGTGAAGGTGCTGTCGAAATCAATGATGTAATAGGTCTGTTCGAGTGGTTTGGTGAGCATAATGGAAGAGCCTATTCTAACTCTTTATTAAAGTGTTGTAACAAATGGTCAAGCTTAATGCGAAGGAGCGGAATATCCTGCTAAATAACGGCCCATATTATGTCATAATCGATGCCAAAATATTCGTGGACAATAACATTGCGGATACCGGTTAACACCCGCCATTCAATGTCCGTAAAACGAATTTTTGTCTCTTCAGTAACGTGATTAGATGCCTCCCCAATAAGTTCAATCAATCGGGTTAAAGCAAGTTGTAGTTTTCTATCGCGTAGGTATTCTTCATAGTCCGTATTGGCCGTAAATTCCTCAATCTCAACAATTGCATTCAGCATATGCTGTATTCGTGCCTTCTCAGTTAGCCTTTTTTTCATAAATCAACTTTTTGTCCTGGTCGATGTAAGGCTTTACATGGGTCGAAAGTCCATTTGCTGATACAAGGTCAACGGGCAGATGGAGAATGTCTTCCAACTGAAGTCTTATTCGCACAAAGTCAAATAATGACACCATGGGTTCCAACTCAACGAGTATATCAATATCACTTTCCTGAGTTGCTTCTCCACGGGCGTGCGAACCAAACAAATATGCTTTTTTAACCGGTTGAGACTCAAAATAGTGCTGCAACATCGTTTGCTGTGATGGTATCATAGTTCACAGTGAGTTCGTTAAAAATTCCACCGCCCGCTTCTCCGACCAATAAGTACCCTGAATACCTTCGTCTTTTGCCGGAAAACCGCAGTGGCCGCCCTGTTCGGGAAACTCCATCCAGACATTAGCGAGTTCCCGGCCCAACTGTTCGGGAAAACATTCGGGCGACAGAAACGGGTCATTTTTAGCATTGACGAGCAACGTTGGAATAGCAATGCCGGGTATGAATTGCAAAGCGCTGCTTCGGGTATAGTAGTCGGTTACGTCGCGAAAACCGTTCATGGGGGCCGTAAACAGGTTGTCAAACTCCCGAACGCTGCGTGCCCGGCTAACGGCTTTGGTCGGGAAAATACCCGGCATCACGGCGGCTTTCTGCAACACCTTGCGCTTGAGCGTTCGGTTAAAGCGATAATTATAGACCAAACTATCCCATTGTTCAAGCCGCCGTGCCGACCCCATCAAATAAACCGGAGTTGAAAAAACAACCGCTTTTTTAACGGCCGGACTAAGGTTCTGGCCTTGTTCTCCGAGGTATTTCAGGGTAACGTTGCCCCCCGCACTAAAGCCCATCAGATAAATGGTCTGATAGCCTTTCGCGAGGGCATGCTCGATAACGAAGTGCAGGTCGCCAGTTTCGCCGATATGGTAAAATCGTTGCTGGCGGTTCATCTCGCCACTACACGAGCGGTAATGCCAGGCTAAGCAATCGAACCCGTTTTGCGTCAGGTGCCGAACCATCCCAGCTAAATAAGGGCTTGTCGAACTGCCTTCCAGACCGTGGGAGAGGATGACTAATGATGAATGATTCTTCGCGTCAGCCCATTCATCATTAGGGAAAGCCCAATCCAAATCCAGAAAATCATCGTCGGTCGTGTCGATGCGCTCACGGACGTAAGGCACCGATACCTTACGAAACAACGAAGGAATAATGGTTTGCAGGTGGCCGTTCCATAACCGGGCGGGCGGCTCATAATTGGATGGGGCAATCAGCGGCATTACCAAACGCGGGCAATTGAAGCCGCAAAGGTAAGGGTTGATACGCCTTTTAGAAGACCTTTTGATACAATAAATTCAAGTTTTGCCTTCAGATAATTGAGTAATATTCGTTTTTGAGAATGTACTTTTGCACAACTAATCACATTCGTGTATAGCTATGATTACCATAAAAGAAGCTGCAAACAGGGCAAATGAGTCGCTGGTAACTATTCTGGGACGGCAACCCGAAGGAGTAACAGTTGAAGAGTTTCGGTTAGAGAAAGATAAGACTAATTGGTACATTACCCTTAGTTTTCCGATCACAAATGATTCATCAACTACTTTATTTGACGAAAAAAAATGGAGGACATTCAAGATTGATGCGACTACGGGAGAAACGGTGGAGATGAAGGCGGGAGGAATTGAGCCATGAGGCTTTCCGACTTAGTCGTTAAAAAAGGAATTGCAATTGATACTAATTTATTACTCCTCTATTTTGTTGGTTATCAAGATAAAGGTTTGATAGGCCGTTTTACAAAGCGATTGAGTGGCTACAGTTTTGATGACTATGACTTGTTAATAAAGTTCACAAAACAGTTTAAATTAAATGTGACCACACCGAGCATTCTAACAGAAGTCAGCAACTTTCTTGATGACGAGCCTGAGCCATATCGTAATGCGCTGGCCAAAATGCCAACTCATTTGGAACTCATTCAGGAAACGCACTGGCCGACGATTGAATTAATTAAGAATGATCCCATCTCTTTTAAAAAATTTGGTTTAACAGACGCCACATTAATTGAGTTGGCTAAACAAGATTATGTTGTGCTTACTCAAGATAGTAATCTTTCTTCCTACATTGTCGGAAAAGGCTACGCATCAGTTGATTTTAAGTCGGTGGTTAATCAGTTAATACAAAAAAAACCAGCCTTTTAAAAGGCTGGCCTAAAAATAAGGTTTTTACAACGCCAACTCCTTCTCCGACACAATCGTCAGTACTTCGGTGTCTTTGAGCCGCACGGCAAGCCCCAGCGTTTTGGGCACTTCGTAGTGGAAGAAGAATTTCATGGTATGCACCTTGCCTTCGTAGAACGCCAGATCGTCGCCCTGCGGGTTTTGGGTGAGCAGGGTTTGTTTGGCTACAATGGCCTGCTTGAGCCACTGCCAGGCCACGACCACAATGCCGAACATCTCCAGAAACAGCGTAGCGTCGGACAAATACCGTTCGATGTCGCCTTTCTGGGCGTGGGGCATTAGGCTCTGCATTACCTCCTGGGTTCGAGTGAGTTCGGCGGCTAATTGGTCGGCGTAGGGTTTCAGGTCGTCGAACGTGCTTGCTTCGGCAATGGTTTTGCTCATTTCGGCAAACAACAACTGGGGGGCTTTTCCGCCTTTCATGGTCATTTTTCGGCCCAGTAAATCCTGTGCCTGAATGCCCGTCGTGCCTTCGTATATGGGCGTTATCCGAATGTCGCGGTAGAGTTGCTCCACCGGAAAATCTTCCGTAAAGCCGTAGCCGCCAAAGGTTTGCAAACTCTGGCTCACCGATTGTACGCCCATTTCAGACGGATACGATTTCGCTACAGGCATCAGTAGGTCGAGCAGTAGAAACGCGTTTTCTTTCTCCTCGCCTTCGGCTACCTGACTAATATCGTAGAGCCGGGCTGCTTCGACCAGCAACGACAGCGAACCTTCCGTCACGGCTTTTTGAAACAGCAGCATACGGCGCACGTCGGGGTGATTGATGATGGCCGTTTGGGGAGCATCGAGCAGATTCTTCTCGTTCAGCCGCCGACTCTGCGGCCGCTCTCTGGCGTATTGCAGGGCGGCATAATAGGCGGCTGTGGCAATAGCGGCAGCAGTCATGCCTACGCCAATCCGGGCTTCGTTCATCATCTGGAACATGTAGGGCAAACCCTGGTGCGGCTGGCCCACTAAATAGCCGATAGTGTTGTCGTTCGACCCCATCGTGAGGTGCATCGCTGGCACACCTTTCTGTCCCATTTTGTGATAAACACCCGTTGAGGTAACGTCGTTATCGACAAAATTGCCCGCTTCATCTTTCCGATATTTAGGCACCACAAACAGCGAAATTCCCTTTGTACCCTTTGGTGCGCCGTCAATCCGGGCCAGCATGAGGTGGATGATGTTTTCGGCCGCATCGTGGTCGCCTGCCGAAATAAACACCTTCTGCCCGCTGATTTTATACGTTCCGTCGGGTAGGGGCGTGGCCGAGGTCGTTACGTCCGACAGCGACGAACCTGCCTGCGGCTCGGTCAGGGCCATAGTGCCCTGCCAGATACCCGTCAGCAGATTTGGGACGTAGGTTTCGCTTAATTCTGGTGAACCGAAGGACGTAATGAGGTGAGCTGCGCCCGAAGTTAAGCCCATATACATCATGCCGTTGTTAGCTGCCATCAGGATAAAGCCCACGCAGGAGCTAATCATTTCGGGCAGTTGCTGACCGCCATGCTCGAAGGAAAAACCCGCCCCAATCAGACCCGATTCACCCACCGCTTTCAGGTATTCTTTTATTTTCGGATGCACCGTCACTTTACCGTCCTTCAATTCAGGTTGATTTCTGTCGACTTCCTTCAGGTAGGGGTACATGAGCGTATCGGCAATGTAGGTGGCCGAGTCGAGCACAAGGTTGAATGTTTCGCGGTCGTGGGCACTGAAGTACTCGTATTTAGTCAGTTCTTCGGCCTTAAACACTTCATGTAACAGAAACTGGAGGTTGCGCTTGCTAAAATAGGTTGTTGCCATGCGGGACGTATGGTTGAGGAATTGGTATGCTTACATACGATTATAGGGCTAAAATTAGTGTATTTTCGGCTAATATGTAAACAGGTGTTAATGGGAGGCCCAACGCAAGATTACCGCTTAGGTATCTCTTTCGTTGGGCCTCCCATCAACACCTGTTCTGGGTAAAAGTCTATCGCTTACTGAGGTGCTCGCACCATGCCCGTACCGACGTCGAAGGGATCAAATCCGGCTATCATTTTGCTGGTAACTCCCGAGGCAATCAGGCGGGCGGTTAGAGCGGCAGGGGTGAGCATACCCACGCCACGCAGTTGCTGTGCCCAGAGCGCAGCTACCCCGGCCACATGAGGAGTAGCCATGCTGGTTCCGCTCATACTAACTAAGCCACCTCCCCGTTTTGCCGATTGAATATCGACCCCCGGGCCAGAAACCAGCGCGCCCGTGTTGGAGAAGGGGGCAATGGCAAAGTTAACGCCACTCTGCCCTAAAGCCGCTACCGACACAAAGCCATCGGAAACGGCCGGTGGACTAACGGCTATTTCAAAGTTGGGGTTCTGATTGCGTCGGCTTTCGTTACCGGCTGCCGCCACCAAAATCGTTGTCTGGAAGAACGAACTGCCCACCCGAATCAACTGGGCCATTTTTTCAAAGAGCTGAATATTAGCCCGGTAGCCTTCCAGCGCACGGGAGGTGGCTAATTCAGTCGGCATACCGCTCCCTTCCAACTGTTTGACCAGGCCCGGAAAATCAATGCCCAGCGACATGGAAATCACATTCGCACCGTTTTGCGTAGCCCATTGAATGGCGTTGACGATGCTAGCGCTCGATCCGCCCTGGTTGCCCAGCACTTTGCCGATGAGCGCCTTCTGAACACCTCTTGCTACACCAATGCGCGTGTTGTTAACGTCCCGGCCAAAAATAGTACCGGCGCAGTGCGTACCGTGTCCGTGCTGGTCGCCATTTCCTTCGCCGGTGAAATCCTGCTGAATCAGATTGACGCCCGTGAAGGCCGGGTGGGTGGCGTCGATACCTGTGTCGAGGACGGCCACGACAATGCCATTACCCGTAAAGGACGACGTATCGGCACCAACAGCCTGAATGCCCCAGGCAACCGATGGAGCCATTGGCTGGGGAACATCCTGCACATCGAACGGTTCAACTAATTTCATGGGAACAACCGGTGCGACGGCCACCACGTCGCTGCTGCGGGTGATGTCGGGCAAGTCGCGACGGTCAACATGACTGACTTCAACGGTTACGCCAGCCGATACGGATTCCAAGGCGCTGGGAGTGGCGGCTCCACCCAGAAAAATGTCGCGGGTAGACATGGATGGCGCGCGCAGAATGACAAGTTCTTCGTTCATGAGAGTAATCAAATAGAAAGGTTGAAAAGTTGATCGTTAACCCATTAAATCTACACCTTGCCCCTCAACAAGTGGCAGGTCTTTGAGTATGCGGTAGCAAATCTTATCCTGCACCCGTTTAGCTGGCTGGAAGCTTACCTGCTCACACCGCCTATTAGTCGAAAAGCTTCCTGCTTCTGGAAACAGGCAACAACCGTTCGTCACATTCTGCGCTCGCTCGTCGTTTAGCCATACGGTTCCCGGAAAACTATCGTTTACTTTGTATCGTTTACAGACTAATACGTTTAAACCTATCAATAACACATGAAAAACCTACTTGCCGTTTTCGCTTTCCTTTTTGCTACCGTGTCAATGGTACAGGCACAGGGCAATAAAGCCCCTGCCAGCCCGAAAATGACAGCCGAAAGCCCCGACAAAAGTATTAAAGTGGTATATGGTCAGCCCTCCAAAAAAGGACGGGTGATTTTTGGGCCGGAGGGATCGAGCAGCCTGGAAAAATATGGTAAAGTGTGGCGCACCGGCGCTAATGAAGCTACCGAAGTGACGTTTAAAAATGACGTTATGTTTGGCGGTAAAATGGTGAAAGCTGGTACGTATACGCTCTATACAATCCCCGGCGACAAAGAGTGGAGTGTGTTGCTCAACAGCACATTGGGTCAATGGGGCGCTTACGATTATGAAAAAATCAAAGGTGCTGACGTGGCTACGATTAAAGTGCCGGTGTCGATGAACAAAACCCCTATCGAGAAACTCACCATTACGCCATCGAACAGCAGCATTGCCATTGCCTGGGATAACATGACGGTTTCGGTGCCGGTTATGAAACACGGTTCTTAGGCCATTCACCGCCGATACGATGAAAACCCAGCCCGTAAAGCTGGGTTTTTTTATGGCATTCAACAGGAAAAAGCTGGTTGATTGATGAGTAATTTTTACTTTCTGACAAGCTTTACGCATATCAAGCCCGTAAATACCTTGAAAAATGACCGTTTACGAATTAAATTCGCGTAAGTGATTAACAAACAAATGTTTATCACGTTATTTGTGAAACGCTTTAACCGATACTGAATGATGAAACGCTACCTGCTTTATGTACTGCTCACCGTAGTTGTACTGCCTGCCTGTGGCCAGGGCGTTACAGATTACTATCGGTTGCCGGACCAGGGCCATCAATACAACCGGTTGGTATCGCGTTACGGTGGCCCGGCCATTCAAAATCGCTGGTATGTAGCCCTTGATGGGTTTGTTAAGACAGACCGCGCTCAATTGGATAATTCGTTCAACGGCCTTATCGAAAGCGACCTGGTTGGCAAGTTGAGCTGGGGCATAACGATGGGCTGGGTCTATCGCGAACGGTGGGCTATCGAGGCCGCATACGCCCGGATGCCGATGCACACACAGGTATCGGTGAGCAATGCCGTTCCGCCTTCGTCTCTTCGTGCAACAGATACCCGAAATGCATTCATCCTGCGCGGAAAACGGCTTTTAATCTCGACCAGTAAGCCGTGGCTGCGGTCGGGGTTCTGGTTGAGTGGGGGCGTAGGGTTCGCACCGGGAAAAAGCCAGTCGGAAACCAACGTGCTGATGGCTGGCTATCGCTACCAGGGCACCTGGGAAACACCGACGGCTTATAAATTAGTGAGCCAGACAAGCACTAACCCGAACCTGATGGCGTTAGCCGAGCTTGGCGCTGAATACAATGTCCGGCTGAGCAATGCGCTGGATTTGGGACTATCGGTTCGTAAGTTCTGGGGGTTGTCGAATGCCATCACGACCGATGTTGCGTATATGGGCAACCGGTCAGGGCTACAACAGGCCCAGTTACAGGGAACAGGTTCCGGCATGAGTTATGGATTAACCCTGCGCTATACTTATTCAACGCTACGCAAAGTGACCAATGCCTTAGACATGCAGGGGAAAATACAGCGTATTCGGTAAACCTACGGCATCCATACAGCGCGATAATCTTCGGCAAACTGCCTGAAACTATACGGACGACGGCCCAGTAATTGGGCCGTTGTGTTTGTAAGGCCATCGGCCCTGCCTAATTTAGCCACTGTGTAAAGTGCCACCATCACCATTGTGAAGCCGAACGGTAGGTGCTCATTCCGCCATTTCTGCCAGATAAACCGGATGATGGATGGATTTCGGTAAGTGATTTTCCGACCCAGTATATCCGTCAGAATCCGGGCTACCTCATCATAGGGTAAAGCCTCAAGACCAGTCAACTCAACAGCCCGATTCAGGTAGTCGCCGGTTGTATTGGTTAGCGCCAGGGCAGCAACGGCCCCAATGTCGCGCACATCAATAAAGCTGGTGCGTCCGTTGCCCGCCGGAATAAACAGTTCGTTACGAAATCGAATCTCGTCACGGTGGGTGGTGCTCAGATTCTGCATGAAAAAACTTGGGCGCAGAAACGTAAACGGTAGGCCTGATTCAACAATCAGTTTCTCGATTTTATGGTGTGGAGTCAGTGGGTTATTTTCAACACCTTGCAGGGATAGAAAAACGACCTGCCGCACACCCGCCTGTTTCATGGCGCTGATAAAGGGAGAAAAAAACGTATCTGCGTCGGCTAACTGGGGCGGGCGAACCAGCAGAACCCGGCTAACACCGTTGAGCGCGGCCTTAAATGTGGCGGCATCGGCGAAATCAAGTGCCACCACCTCGTTGGCCTTGTCTGCTATTTCCTGAGCGGCTTTGGAAGGACTGCGTAATGCCGCTATTATGTCAAATTCGCTCCGAGCCGACAACTTCAGCAGCGAACGAAGGGTTTCTATACCGACGTTGCCACTGGCACCGGTGAGCAGGATTCGTTCTGAAGTCACGTTTAGGTTGCCGATTTTGAAAGTAGATAAGGATAAAAGCAGATTTTTGGCTTTATGGTTTTAGCTGATAAAATCTTAACGACGATGAAACGTTTGAAAGGGTGTTTTTGCCTGCTGAGCGTCATGCTCGTGCAGACCGCACTGGCCGAGGTGCGTTTGCCCAATGTGTTTGGTTCGCACATGGTGCTGCAACGGCGAAAACCCGTGCCGGTTTGGGGCTGGGCTGATCCCGGCGAAAAAGTAACGGTTTCCTGCAACAACCAAATAAAAATCGGAAAGGCAGGAAAAGATGGTCAGTGGCGACTCACGCTCGACCCAATGGAAGCGGGCGGGCCTTACCAGATGATTGTGCAGGGCAAAAAAAACACCGTTACGTTCGATGACGTGCTATCGGGTGAAGTCTGGATTTGCTCGGGTCAGTCGAATATGGAGTGGCCATTGAAGGCGGCCTCGAATGCGAAGACCGAAATCCCGGCGGCTAATTACCCGAACATTCGGCAACTGCTGGTAAAAAAAGACCTGAGTCTGACGCCTAAAAACAACCTTGAGGGAAGCTGGAAGGTATGTACACCACAAACCGCGCCCGATTTTACGGCTGTCGGCTACTTTTTCGCCAAGCAGTTGCAGCGTGAATTGAACGTGCCCATTGGCTTAATCAACACGTCCTGGGGTGGAACCCATTCCGAAACCTGGACCAGTCGTCAGGCACTAAGCCAGAGCGATGAACTGCGGGCAGTGGCCGACCGTCTACCGGCTACGGATGAAGCCGTTATTAAAAGCGGTGAAGAGCGCAGCCAGAAGCTCATTCAGACTCAGCAGGGTAGCTTGCCAACATCTGCCGAGGCTCGCACCTGGTCTGATCCGGCGCTGAACACGACGCAGTGGAAATCCATGAATGTGCTGGGTGACTGGGAGTGGAAAGGATTACCCACAATGGACGGGGCTGTCTGGTTCCGGCGTGAGATTATTATTCCCGATGGGGGTAATCTGAAAAATATAACACTGCAACTCGGCCCGGTTGATGATCAGGATTCGACCTATGTAAACGGGCAGTTGGTGGGCATCAGCAATGGCCGGAATCTAAGAGCGTATAGCCTGCCCGATGGAGTATTAAAACCAGGAAGTAATGTAATTGCCATACGGGTGCAGGACAATGGCGGCAGTGGTGGAATGATGGGCGAACCGGACCAGCTTAAGCTATCGGGCGAGGGGCTGAACATTCCGCTGGCGGGGCAGTGGCAGTATCGGGTGGCGCAGGTGTTTCCGTCCTCCTACAAGCCCGGCCCCAACACCTTTGCGACGCAACTGTTCAACGCCATGCTGAATCCATTGATTCCGTATGCCATTGCCGGAACGATCTGGTATCAGGGCGAGTCGAACGCGGGTCGGGCGTACCAATACCGCAAGTCGTTTCCGCTCATGATTCAGGACTGGCGGCAGCATTGGGGCTACGATTTCCCGTTTCTGTTTGTTCAGTTAGCCAGCTATATCGCGTCGGATGGCAACAGCCGCAAGGGTAGCAACTGGGCCGAACTTCGCGAAGCGCAGACCATGACGCTCCAACTGCCCAACACGGGTATGGCAGTTACCTCGGATATTGGCGAACGGAACGACATTCACCCAAAAAACAAGCAGGACGTGGGCAATCGCTTAGCCGCCGAAGCCATGCGGGTTGCGTACCAGAAACGAGCCGAAACGGGTAATGAACCCTCCCGAGGGCCTATGTTCGATAAACTAACCACCGACGGCAAGCGGGCTGTTTTGTCGTTTCAGAACGTGGGGAAAGGACTTTGGGCGAAGGATAAATATGGTTACCTGAAAGGCTTTGAAGTGGCGGGTGCCGACCAGAAATTTTACTACGCAAAGGCCGACATCCAGGGTAACACCGTTGTTGTGCAGGCCGATTCAGTAACTACTCCGATAGCGGTTCGCTACGGCTGGGCCGACGATAACGGCGATGTGAACTTATACAATCAGGAAGGCTTCCCGGCGGTGCCCTTCCGCACCGATGCCTGGAAAGGTATTACCGAAGCGACTAAGTTTGAGTGATTCAGAACCGGGATTTAGCTGATTTAAGGATTTTCTGGATTTTGTTTCCAGTGGAAACGAACAGCAGAATCAGACTAATCCTTAAATCGGCTAAATCCCGGTTCTAATGCTTCATCTCCTGCTTCCGCATGGGCATACTATCGATGGTGTTAAACAAGTCTTTCGGCGAGACGGGTTTTTTGTAAGTCTTTTTACTGCCGCCATCTTTGCCGATGAGCCAACCCGCAAACTCGTCGGACGGATTGAGTTTGTAATCGTGCATCAAAAACTGTCGGTCGGGTTCCGATACTTGCGACGCAATGAGAACAATCACATCCAGGTCTCGTTCGGCCATTTCGTCTTTGTATTCGTTTAATGCTTCCTGCTGCTCAATCAGGTAATGTTGGGCATCATCGCGGCCATACAGAAGCAACACCCTCCGATGATCTTTCTTTTCATTCAATATCGCCTTGAGCGACTTTTGCTGATTCGCTACGCTTTCCATAACCAAAATAAGCCCCATTAGCAGAGCTGTCAGCAATAAGAACCAATGGTTTCGCATAGTGTTTGCCGTAAAGGCGATGTTTATGCCGACCCTATGGCTGTCAACACGATACTACAGGCAACGGTTTGCTTCTGTCAATCCTTTTTTCGCTCTATCACTTCAGGCAGTATATATCACGGACAGCCTGGATTCTAAAAGGCCCTGTCAATGCCGCCGATTTCAAAATATATATCTTTCTGCTCTATTTTTTAAGCGTATCTCCGACACCCGGCAAATGGCGTAAAACTTTGGAATCTGCAAAAAAATAGCCAGTCACTTGAGGAACAACTGGCTGTTTTTTGCAGATTTTTGGTTGGTTTTTAGTCAGTTCATACGGGCAGTCCAACCGCTTTTCTAAAATCCGCATCGTCGATAAATACTTCGAGGTCGTCTTCTGCAGGGTCTTTGCCGGAAAAGTCTTTATCCATCAGTTCTTGAAGTCGCCTTTTCCAGCCTTCGCCCTGGTTAGCCGCTTGTTTAACAATCTCCAATGCCCGGGTTCGGGTCTGCTGCAGTGCGGTCGGGTCGTCGGAGTTGTGTTCAGTAAGCCATTTCATTTTTTGCCCATAGCCAGCCGCCAGATTGACCAGAATGGCGGGATCAACAGGCGTGTTTGGATCATTAACATACTCTTCTCCAAATCGGATGGCTTCATCAAAACTTTTAGGCGGACTAAGGTAAAGTGCCTGAAACGTAATAGACCGGTAGATATTCATTCGTAGCGTTTTATCGCTTGTTGGCAGGAGTCGTTTTTGGGCTTCCAGCAACTGCTCGAACGACGCTTCTTTAGCGCCCGTATAATACAGGGCTGTAGCATAGGCAAAGCGGCTGGATGGGTCTCCGCTCAACTGGTTAATCACGTTTCCATAAGCACTGGCAGCCTCCTTATAATTACCCAATGTAAGTTGAGCTTTAGCCCAGATTGAACGCTCAACGGGCGTTGCCAGCGTCGTTAGGGGTTTACTGGCTACATTTTTTGCGGCTTTCTCATCTTCTTCAGATAATGCTTTGCCCGGCTGGAGCGATGTGTTGTTGTTGCCAATGGCCGGTACATTAATATTTTTGACCCGTTGCTCGTCCTGCTTAATCTTCATGGCGTCTCGGTCGGCCCGGCTAAACGCACCCGTAATGTACAGGCGTGTGATCAGGTAAGCACCCATGAAGCCCAGAATTGTAAAATAAACGATCAGGCCACCGGCAAAAAAATCCATGCTGGAGTCCAGCCCACCGGCAACATAGTGAGCCGCGCTTTTCAGCCGGGCTGGCATGGTTCGTAATTCCACTAACCCCAGTCCAACAATAATTTTGGTAAGCCAGTCCGAAATCTGCTCCAAGTTGGTGTTGATCCGCAAATCGTATCCATCCATAAGTGCCTGAGCAGGAGTGGATGCAGCGGTCGCTGTTGTGGATGAACCGGCCGTTACCGGCGGCACAGGATTACCCTGCAGCACCCGGGGAATGCCAAACAGAAAACCAATTAGCGCCCCCAATACGTAACAGGCGAGTGCCCAGAGTAGGGCCGTCATGGCGTGGGCATTGGCAGCACCTACCCAAACGAACGCTATGCCAATGATAAAAAAGACACTCAGCCCCGCCAGCACGCGGACTGTATCGCTCAGAACGGGCAATTTAAATTTCTTTCTGGAAGTTGCCATCGTCAGTCTGTCTACCACATCATGATTGCATTATTCTCCGTAGAACCGCTGTAATAGAGCCGAACGCGCAGCTTATAACGCCGACCTTTAAAAAGCTTGATCCGTATTGTCGCATTTCGGTTAACGCCACTATCGTCGTCGGCGGTTTTGAATTGGTATTCCCCATTTATTTCTTCAAAAAGAGCCGCCACCACGTCCGACGCACCAAACACCTGCATGGTATAATAGCGGGTATCGGTTGGTTCGATATCGAAGTTTTGCTGATCGCCCGATGCCAGATTTAGCTTAATAGATTCAAACGGTCTGAGCATGGGATCATTATGCGGACTAAGCTGTGGGTAGAATTGTTTCACCCAGACCTTATCGAAATCTGACAGCCCGCCTTTCGGCGATATACCTTTCTGAAATTGTTTAGGCGACAGGATCAGTCCGGGGCCAAAGGGGTAGTGCATTACGGAGTTGGGGTCCCAATTGGAGCCTTTAATCGTATCGGGCGAAATTTTCCGAATAATGTTAAAAAACGTTTTTTCCCGGCTCCAGCCATTTGGTGGCTGGGCCAGTGCCGCATAGACGGCTTCTTCGTTCCAGATGATTCCCGAGTTTGGGTTCTGGTGTTCGTGCGGAAACCCAAGTGTATGCCCAATTTCGTGCGTAGCGGTATCAATTTCGCCTTTTCGGGTAAGGTCCCAGCCGAAATTCATTGTACGTTCGTCGGGTCCTTTGGGGAGAATATCCCGACCGATAAATGACCAAGAGCCATCGCCCTGCATGAACCCAATGCGGATTTCGGCTTCTCCTCGGGTAGTTACTTCCTTGAACTCAAGGCCAATGCCCACCCCTGCCCATACGTCGAAAGCCGCTCGTACTACCTCTTTTTGATTGTTATCGGCAGTCCAAGTGCGCCATTGTTTGGTTCCGTCGCTAAAAAAAACGAATTCGCCATCCGAGGGCTGGTCGAAAAAATAGTAATGCAGAATAGTGCCATTTGCCCATTTATTCCCCAGCAGGAGGATCATTGCCTCGCGGTCGGGGGCCACATCAAGACTAAAGACGCGGGCGGGCGTTTGGGGCAACCCGCAGAACGCCTTGCCATTCTCAACGACCGGCGACATGTCCAGTGTTCGTCCTTCTTCTTTAGAATAATCTTGTTTTTTCTTAGCCATGAGCGAGGATAGTTTATCAAGCGTTTAGGGAAGCAAAGTTCATTGGCTAATCAGGTTTATAGTACGGGAAAAATCCCGTATTTCGACCCGTCCTGTCCCTAAATGCTAATAAAAAACGCGCTCATCAACCAAATTTTCTTCCCGCAAACTGCGTCTGTAGCGCACAGAGAACCTCTTTGAGTGGGTTTACGGCTACATCAAGGAGTATTGTTGATTGTGGGTGGAAAGCCACACTACGATAAGTCCTCCAGACGCTCCAACATCAAAATTGACCCCTGTGGCACAATGACATACTGCTCGCCTTCATATTGCAGCTCAATGGCATTGCGTTGCAGATACAGCGCCACATCGCCTTCCTGGGCCTGAAGCGGCATGTATTTTACTTTCTCTTCGGTTTCTTTCCAGGGCTCGTCTTCGGTGGGGGTGGGAATAGGATAGCCCGGCCCTACTTTTATGACATAGCCCGACTGCACCTGTTCCTTTTCTTGCACGGTTGGCGGTAAATACAGGCCGCTGGAGGTCCGGTCAGACGGGTCTTTGGGTTTAATCAGCACCCGGTCGCCTACGACAATCAGGCGTTTAAGTTTATTGTCGGCAGTAATTCCAAGCATGGTAGTCAATAGTCGTCAGTCATTAGGCATCAGTGTCAAAAATCGGGCGAGTTCAGCATTCAGGTCAAAATGTCATACTCGACTAACCACTGACGACTATCGACTAATGACTCTTGACTACCCTACGGCACCGGATCATAACCGTGTCCACCCCACGGATGGCAACGGCTGATGCGTTTCAGCCCTAACCACCCACCCCGAATCGCACCATGTTTTCGGATGGCGTCGATGGTATATTGCGAACAGGTAGGCGTGTAACGACAGGCATTCGGGAAATAGGGCGACACAATGGCCTGATAGCCGCGCACTAACCCAATTAAAATTGACTTCATCATAGTTTGGTAAACGCGAAAACACCCAAAAACTTTCCCGCAATACGTATCTTTGCCGACTGTCGTTAATCAGTTTGTAGTTTGTGGTTGGCAACGGCTGTTGTGCCCGGCTACAGAAATGTTCAACTACTTTCGCGTCAGCTAACTACAAACCGCACCGGCGGCCCGGCTCGAACTACAAACCACAAACGTATTTTATGCTTCAATACATCATTTGGGAGGTAAATCCCGAAATTTTTCACATTGGCTCGTTCTCGGTGCGTTGGTATGGGTTGCTATTTGCACTGGGTTTTCTGATCGGGATGCAGATTATGGGCTATATTTTCAAGAAAGAAAACAAACCCGTTGCCGACACCGATACGTTGCTGATTTATATGGTCGTTGCTACCATTCTGGGTGCCCGCATCGGCCATTTTCTCTTCTACGAACCTGATGTTCTGCTCCACCACCCGCTCACGGTCATTACGCCCCCCTTTGCCGGATTAGCCAGTCATGGTGCAACGATTGGTATTCTGACGGGCCTTTGGCTCTATTCGCGCCGGAAAGAAAGCCTGCGGACAAATCAGACATTCTTGTGGGTAACCGACCGGATTGTAATTGTGGTGGCGCTGGCCGGGGCCTGTATTCGATTTGGCAACCTGATGAACTCCGAGATTGTGGGTCGCCCGACGGATGTCCCCTGGGCGTTCGTGTTCATGAATAACAGCGAGTACGCAAAGATTCCCCGGCACCCGGCGCAGTTGTATGAGTCGCTCTCGTGTTTAGTGCTGTTTTTCGTGTTGCTGTGGTTCTGGAACCGTTACAAGGAACGCACCCCGCGTGGTAGTATGCTCGGAATTTTTCTGATCTGGGTGTTTGGGCTGCGGTTTTTCTATGAATATCTGAAAGAAAACCAGGTGCCGTTTGAAGACAGCCTTCCGCTCAATGTAGGGCAATTGTTGAGCATTCCAGCCGTGTTGATGGGTATTTATTTTCTGGTGCGGAGCTATCGTTTGCCCATTCCCGCCCCCGTTTCAGAGGAATCGAAACCAGTGGAATCGTAAATTTTGCTGGCGCTCTATGCGTTTGCAGCATTACATTTTGCTGAAATGTTATTGCTCGCGACTTTGCGTACAATAGTATGTTGGGTGGAGCGACCAAGTTGTTCTTTTATTTTCGGGTTGCGGCCGACAGACGGCACGTCTCAGAGATTAAGTTTTAGCTCGTTCGGCGTGTTGAGTGTGACAGGGATAAATAGGAAAGTTCATACGGGTGACAACAAATAACTATGTTTTTAGTTAATTTTGCGCCCTAAACTTTTCTATGCTATGAAGTTTCTCTTATTCCTAATCATAGAGTTTACCTTGTTCATTACTCATAGGGCCTTCAGCCAGTCATTGGACACATATACTCCCTCTATCCAGATACAAGACTTAGCGAAGAAAGACACCAATTCTTGGGTTTACGATCTGATGGCAACTAAGTACTCCTTTATTGGTCAATATCAGAAAGCAATTGAAGCATATGACCTATCAGGAGACAAGGGGCAAGGTGATTTCTTGGAATTATTTACAGAGAATTGTGCGGTGGTTGATGCAAAAAAATACATTGTGGAGCGTAGCAAACGAGAAAAAGTTATTATTATAAATGAAGCGCATCATCAGCCACTCCACCGTGTATTCACCACTTCTCTGCTGAACGACTTATGGAAGAACGGTTACCGATACTTTGGGTTGGAAGGTATTGCGGATGGCGCATTGATTAATCAGCGTAAGAAGGTTAAATTATCGGATGGTTTTTATACGTCAGAACCTCAGTTTGCCAACATGGTAAGGCACGCTATTAAAGTAGGCTTTACTTTATTTGCTTACGAGGCTGCTGGCAAAAATGGTGTACAACGTGAACAAGCGCAAGCACTCAATATTGCCAAAGTAATGAGACTACATCCCAACGGTAAATTCTTAATACACTGTGGGTTTTCCCATGTAGTAGAAGACAATCATCCGGATTGGGGAAAAGCTATGGCTGGTAGGCTCAAAACGTTGTCAGGCTATGACCCCTTTACAATAGATCAAGTTGAAATGTCGGAAAGGAGTCAAAAGAAGATTGAGTCTACAGCCTTTAAACAACTTCAAGTTAAACAGCCATCCGTCGTCATTAAAAATGATACTTGCTTGTGTAACATTTCAAATGACATCAGAAAAATCGACATAAAAGTGGTTCATCCAAGTACTAAGTATGCTTACAACCGGCCAACTTGGTTACTCATCAATAAGAACTATAAATATGTTAATGCCAGTGCCTACTTTAGCAATCTTACGTTTCCTGCGTTGATTTTCGCATATGACAAGACGGATGACGATACGCATGTTCCTATTGATGTAATTGAAATCGAAAGACCCAACAATTTGACTCAATTAGTTCTGCCAGTTGGTACTTACCGACTGAAAATGGTGAATGAGAAAAATAAGTCGATCATTAAAGAAGTAGTAGTGAAGTAAAAGACTATTCGCGCAATTGCGAATATGTTCGTTTTTGATCCGCTCCGCGTAGGTTGGCTTCCCGTCGACAGGAAGCACGTCCCGAAGGCGAGCGTTCAGCCCAACCGGCAAAGGGTGTAAAGGTCGCAAGTATCTCGCGTTCAGGTAAATAACTCGCCCACCATCAGCCCTTTGGGGCGTTGGGTGGACGGTCCAAATAGTGCTTGTATTTCCGGGTTTTGGTCAACAGGTTGCAGGCCGCAGAAGTCAGGCTTGGGCTCGTTCGATGGGTTGCACGCCTTGTGTGGTTACGGGTTGCGGCTGACAAGGTGAACGCCTGATTAATTTATGTACATTTTAAAAGTCAGTTTTCTGATGAAGTTTTTAGCTTTATTCTTCTCTTTATTCATTTGCATTCAGGCTTTTGGGCAAGGCTATTCATTTAAAAGCGAGAACATTCAGGTAACTTTTCCACGTAAGCCAATGGTTGATACTACCATGACTGTGGAAGGCTATCGAACCAGATCGATGATTGCTAAGGATTCGCTATCCAACTACTACCTTACTTTGAGTGAGAAACTCATCAAAGAGCCTGACGATGAGAAAAATCGTCATAATGTAAGTTCTTTCATGGATGGGGTCATAGACAGTATGAATGAACGATATAAGGCGACGATTATTTCTAAACAAGAATTAGAAATCAACGGACAGAAAGTAGGTGAATATTGCACGAAAGGATACTATGGACAAACACCTATTTTTATCAAATATTGGGTATGCTTAAAGGGGGAAAAAACCATTATCTGTCAGCATCTTTACGCAGTAACTCATGAAGCGCGTTTACAGACCAATCAACGGCGGTTTTTTGAATCTATAGTTTTGTAAAAACATAGTACATTCGCTCTGCATGGACGGCTTGTTTGGCGAGAGGCCGCACGACTCAACGGATAGGCTTGTTGCGCGATAGTCAAGTTGTGTTTAACAGGCCAAACGCCCCGCTTGGGCAGATTTATGTTTCAATTTTCAGGCGACATAAGAACCGCCTTAATCAGTTCAATTCAGTACATTTTAAAAAAATACACATGAAAAAGGGAGTTTTCCTGATCATTCTCAGTTGCATTACACTTACTGCAATTGCTCAAAATTTTGAAGGCCGTATTCTGTACAAAAACAGCTTCTATTTGCCTAACGGTCAGGATGTCACAACATCGGCTACAAAAATGATGGGAACGGAGCAAGATTATTACATAAATTCCAAACATTATAAATCATTGATGAATGGGCAGATGATGGCTATGCAACTCTATCGCAGTGATGAGAACAAATATTATAGTGTGGACGGTAACAACACGGCGCAAAGCTACGATGGCAGCGCTGAAACAGGTAAAATTACTAAAGTGGAAAAGTTAGACGGAACTTTTGACATTATGGGCCGCAAATGCAAAGGCATTGTGCTAACGGGTAGTGCCTCTAAGACAACGTATTATTATGATGAGTCCATGAAAGTAGATATTAAGACGTTTTCCAAGCACAAATTCGGTAATTGGATAGATTATTTAGAAGCTTCCGGCGGGTCATTGCCTTTAGCATTCATTGTAGAAAATTCGCAATACACTTGGAAATCTGAAGCGGTAAAAGTGGAACCCATGAAACTGGATGATTCAGATTTTACTTTACCTAAAGGAGTGAAGATGAAACTGTAATTTAGTAGTTGTCATGCTTTATTGGTTCGCTCTGCGTGGGTTGGCTCTCGGCGACAGACCAAACGCCTGACAAGGAACGTACCCATAGTATCAAAAGCTTTTTTAACGTAAACATTAGTATGTTGTCAAATAAAGACTATTCTAAAATGACACTGGACGAATTAGTGTCAGAAGAGAAAAAGGTGAAATCACAACAAATTCCATTTGCTGTGTTCATCGGTTTTTTAGTTGGCATTGCTGTTTGGTCAGCTACACATAGATGGGGTTTTGTCCTTACTATCAGTTTGCTAATTTGTGCTTTTTTCGTTGGTTCCAGATATTCAAAAAACATGAAGAGCATCCAGGCGGAAATAAGCCGTAGGAATACTGCTCGTTAATTCGCTTTGCCGTCTGTTATCTAAGTAGCGATGGGAACGCAGAAATCTGTGTATTTTTGAGGAGTACTTGCTTCAATAATACGCTTCATTCTGTGAACTCATCTTTTTTTATTTCCCGCTGGCTATCGTGTGCCCTGTTTTTGGGCGTTTTCCTCCAATCACTTCAGGCGCAGATTCCCGGTCGGCAGATGCACTGGACGGCTGATGGCAATGCCTCCGTTGCTGTTGAGCAGGGCGAACTAGTTAAAACCGACATTCGCACAGGGCGTAAAACGGTTTTGGTTGCAAAGGAAAAATTGCGTTGGCCAGGCAGCGAACAGCCCATGCCGGTTACCGATTTTGCCTTCACGCCCGATAGCGCCAATGTGCTGGTGTTTACGAACCCGGCCCGCGTTTGGCGATACAATACCAAAGGCGATTACTACCTGATTAATCGGGCCAGCGGACAGGCGCGGCAGGTGGGTAAAGACCGTCCCGCACAATCACTAATGTATGCCAAACTATCGCCGGATGGGCGCAGCATTGGGTACGTCAGTGAACACAACCTGTTTGTGGAGGATATGGCAACGGGAAAATCAATCCAGCTCACCACCGATGGTACCCGCAAGCGCATCAACGGCACCTTCGATTGGGTATATGAAGAGGAATTTGGCTGCCGGGATGGGTTCCGGTGGAGCCCCGACAGTAAGCAAATCGCGTATTGGCAGGTCGATGCGACCCACATCCGGGACTACCTGATGCTCAATACCACCGACTCGGTTTATTCGCATGTGGTGCCCGTTGAGTACCCGAAAGTAGGCGAAAGTCCGTCGCCCACGCGCATTGGGGTGGTGGCCGCGTCGGGTGGCCAGAATGCCGTACCACCAACGACTTGGCTAAACATCCCCGGCGATCCCGCGCAGCACTACCTCACCCGCATGGAGTGGATACCTAACAGCAGCAACCTGATTGTGGAACAACTCAACCGCAAGCAGAACGAAAGTAAGATACTGGTCTGCAATCCGGCCACACAGACCATCACGCCCATTTACACCGAAACCGACAAAGCGTGGATTGACTCGAAAGTTCGATGGAACGACGATGATCCCAGTGGCTGGGAATGGCTCGAAGGTGGCAAGGCATTCGTGTGGGTATCCGAAAAAGATGGCTGGCGGCACCTGTATCGGGTAAACATCGACGGGAAGAAAGAGATGCTGCTAACCCCCGGTTCGTATGACATCGAAACCATCACCCTGATTGACGAGCGGGCGAACCAGATTTATTTCATTGCGTCGCCCCAGAATACGAACCAGCGCTATCTGTACCGAACCCGGCTGGATGGCAAAGGCAAAGCCGAACGCATTACGCCTAACACGCTGGCCGGTACGCATGCCTACACGCTCTCGCCCAACGGGCGGCTGGCTATGCATACCTTCACCAACTACCAGAACCCCACCCTGCGCGAGTGGGTGAGCCTGCCCGATCATAAACCGGTTAATGAAACCGAAAGCATTGCCGCCCGAATGAAACCCGTTGCTAAACCCAACGTGAGCTTCTTTAGCCTGACGACCGACGACGGGGTTCAGTTGGACGGCTGGATGGCTAAACCGCTGGATTTTGACAGTACTAAAAAATACCCGATTGTTTTTTACGTCTACGGCGAACCGTGGGCCAGCACCGTTAACGACAACTTTACGGTGGGCAGAAACTACCTGTTCCAGGGCGATATGGCCAAAGCGGGTTACATTTATGCCGCCCTTGATAATCGGGGAACGCCTAACCTCAAAGGAGCCGCCTGGCGGAAGTCGATTTACCGCCAAATTGGTCGGTTGAACATCCGCGATCAGGCGATGGGTGCCCGGAAACTGTTCAGTCAACATGCCTTTATCGACACCAGTCGCGTGGCTGTGTGGGGCTGGAGTGGGGGAGGTTCTACGACGTTGCAGTTACTGTTTCAATACCCGGAAATCTATAAAACCGGTATTGCCATTGCTGCTGTGGGCAATCAGTTGTTCTACGACAATATTTACCAGGAGCGGTACATGGGACTACCCCAGGAAAATCGGGAAGATTTCGCGGCAGGTTCGCCGATCACGTATGCCAAAAACCTGCGCGGGAATCTGTTATATATTCACGGCACCGGCGACGACAACGTGCATTATTCCAACGCGGAAGCACTCATCAATGAGTTGGTGAAATACAACAAACAGTTTCAGGTGATGCCCTATCCGAATCGCTCGCATGGCATATTTGAAGGCGAAGGAACCACCCAGCACCTGCACACACTTTATACTAATTACCTCCTGAAATACTGCCCGCCGGGAGGGAAATAATCAAACTAAAACCACCATGCGCTCACTCACTTACTGTTTACTGCTTTGCTTATCGAGCGCCCTCGTCGTTCAGGCGCAGCAGTATGAATTTACGCACGATGATACGCTGCGCGGTTCCATCACGCCCGAACGGGCCTGGTGGGATTTGGCCTGGTATCACCTTACTGTTCGGGTTCAACCGACCGACAGTACGCTGAGTGGCTCAACCTTAATTCGGTATCGGGTGCTGAAGCCGGGGCAGGTGATGCAGGTAGATTTGCAACGGCCGATGCGGGTGCTGGGTGTCACGCAGGATGGCAAACCACTATCGATTCGGCAGGATGGAAACGCCTGGTTTGTTACCCTGACCAAACCACAGAAACCCGGGCAAACGGAAGCCATTACGGTAAACTATGCCGGAAGACCCCGCGTGGCGAAACGCCCGCCCTGGGATGGGGGGCTGGTCTGGAAACATGATAAAGAAGGCAACTGGTTTATTGCAACAGCCTGTCAGGGATTGGGAGCCAGCGCGTGGTGGCCCTGCAAAGACCATATGTACGACGAGCCGGACTCAATGGCAATCAGTGTTACGGTTCCCGAAGACCTAACCGATGTATCGAATGGGCGACTTCGCCGGGTAACCACCAACCCCGACCACACGCGCACGTTCGACTGGTATGTGGTCAATCCCATCAATAACTACGGTGTTAATCTGAATATTGCCCGCTATGAACACTGGTCCGACACTTATGCCGGAGCAAAAGGACCGCTTTCGTTAAATTATTATGTATTGCCGGAACACCTCGATTCGGCAAAGACTCAGTTTCGGCAGGTGCCTAAAATGCTGAAGGCGTTTGAGTACTGGTTTGGCCCATACCCGTTTTATGAAGATGGGTACAAACTGGTCGAAACGCCCTATCTCGGCATGGAGCACCAGAGTTCGGTAACCTATGGCAACCGCTTTCGGAATGGCTACTTAGGCCGCGACCTCTCCCAAACGGGCTGGGGGCTATTGTGGGATTTCATTATCGTTCACGAGTCGGGGCACGAGTGGTTTGCCAACAACATTACTTATAAGGATGTGGCCGATATGTGGATTCACGAGAGTTTCACTAACTACTCGGAATGCCTCTTCACGGAGTATTATTATGGCAAAGAGGCCGGAGCGCAATACGTCATCGGCTGCCGCGCTAATATTCGTAATGACAAGCCGATTATTGGCATCTATAACGTGAACCACGAAGGCTCGGGCGATATGTATTACAAAGGGGGCAATATGCTTCATACCATCCGGCAGTTAGTGAGCAACGATGAGAAGTGGCGGCAACTTTTGCGCGGTATAAATAAGACCTTTTATCACCAAACTGTGACGACGAATCAAATTGAGCAGTATATGATTCAGCAAACGGGCTTGAATCTAAAACCCGTATTCGACCAGTATTTGCGCGACGTTCGGCTCCCCGTACTCGAATACCGTCCGGTAGCCGGTGGAATGCAGTATCGCTGGGCAAACATAGTGCCGGGATTTGCCATGCCGGTGCGGGTGTGTTTAGGGGAAACGGGACCTTACCGTGCCATTACTCCTACGGCGCAATGGAAAACCTTACCAGCTAATGATGAGAAAACGCTAACAGTGGATGCCAATTATTATGTGCTTAGTAAAGCAGTAAAGCAAATGACCGCCAATTAATTGATGGGAAACGTTACGCTTGCTCAAAAGTTTGCCCATCGTATTTTTCTAATTCATAGTTTGCCGTTAATTAATCCATTTTCTACAATCCCATAAACGACTATGCGAACAAAACTGAACCTGCTCTGGATTGGCCTGCTGCCCACCTTATTATTGACTGGCTGCGGAAGTACTAAGGAAGAAGAAAAGAAAGACGAAGAATCCGTATCGGCTGTGGGGGCTATGAGCGCCATGAAAGAAATGGCGGCCCAGGCTGAGGAGATGCAGAAGAAAGGCCCCGTTGAAACGGTAGATTTTCGCACATTGAAGGAACTGCTCCCTGCTGACGCCGACGGATTAGCTCGCAAAGAAGCTACCGGCGAGAAGAACGGAGCCGCTGGTTTTACCATCTCAACAGCGAACGGAAAATACGCCAACGAAGACGGTAGCGAAAGCATCGAACTGTCTATTGTGGATGGAGGAGGAACAGCCATGATGATGGGGTTGGCCGCCTGGTCGATGGTGGAGGTAGATAAAGAAACCGAAAACGGCTACGAGAAAACCACGAAAATGGGCCACAACAAAGCCTACGAAAAATACGACAACGCCAATAAGGACGGAGAAATTGCCGTGCTGGTGAATAAGCGATTTATTGTTTCGGCCAAAGGCCGGGGCGTGAGTATGGACAAACTTAAAGCCGCGCTGGAAGATATTGATCTGGACAAACTGGGGAGTTTGAAATAAACAATAGAACCGCACCGGCGGCCCGGGCAGATTCTTATGATCGTTAAAAACCTTAATAATCATAAAAATCTGCCCGGGCCGCCGGTGCGGTTCCACTATTTAATGCTGATACAGCAACTTCCGATCAACTTTATCCGGTAACGGTCCCTGACGAGTCAGTTTCATTTTCGCCAGAACAGCCCCGGCCTGGGCGCAATGCTCGGGATCGTAGCCATCTAAATAAGCAGTTAGGAAACCGGCCCAATAGGCATCGCCCGCGCCCGTCACATCGACCACATCAATTTTTCGTCCGGGAATGTGGGTTTGCTTTGTTCCACCTTCATACGACACAATGCTTCCTTCGGGCCCGAGGGTCAGGCAAATGATCGAAGCACCCATCTGATGAAAATCGCCCAGAATACGGTCGGTCGATTGGCGACTTCCGTATAATCGCTCGGCATCGTCTTCGCTTATTTTTACTAATGCATTGGCCGAACAGTAATCGGTCAATACGCGCCAGGCTTGCTCGCGGTTGGGCCAGATGCTGGGCGCATAGTTCGCGTCGATACTCACCTGACAACCAGCTACCTGTGCCCGTTTAGCGGCATCAATCAGGGTATCCTGCGCCGGTTGCCGACTCAGCGCAAAGCAGGTTGTATGGAACAGTTGGGCCTGCGCCAGCAGTGAGTCGGGCAACTGATTGGGAGTTAACTGGCAATCGGCATTGCGGTAGGCCACAAAATCGGGTGTACCGGCGGTGCGTGAAACCAGCACAATGCTGGTGGGTTCCAGCGGGTCAACAGCAATATACTGAGCATCGACCCCTGATTCGTCGATTTGCCTGGTCAGATACCGCCCAATATTATCATTGCCCACGCAGGAAACCAGCGCGGCTTTATTGCCTAACCGAGCCATATTGGTAGCCATATTGGCCGGACTGCCGCCCTGATACCGACGAAAATCCTGGGCATCCAATAAACTTCTTGATACGTGGTGACCAATAAAATCGGCCAGCAGTTCGCCCACAGAAAGCAGGGCGTAGGGACGGGAAGGAGTTATCATCTATAAAAGTTACGGATTACAAGCGGTTGGCACGGGTGGCACGGGGAGGCCCGTACCGTTTCGGTTACGAATTACGATTTTCCTGCGATGTTGGCCAAATCGTAATTCGTAAATCGCACATCAAATTAGTGTCCACCGGCTCCAATCGGGAAAGCGGTATCCTGGCTTTGCTTACCTTCTTTTACCAGAAAACAGGAGGCTGCTGCCAACAGCAAACAAATACCCGCCAGCACAAGGGCGTTGCGCGGGTCGTTGCCCAAGAGGGGTTTATAATAAAGCGGTACGGTGAGCATGCCGATGAACTGCGGTACACAGATAAACCCATTGAAAATACCCATGTAAACGCCCATGCGCTCTTTAGGAACCGCACTCGCCAGCATCAGATAAGGCATTGACATGATAGACCCCCAGGCAAGGCCGATAATGGTCATACCGATGAGATAAATCAGTTTATCGTTAGAGGTAAGGGTCAGGAAGAAACCCATTGCCCCAATCGTCAGGAATACAGCATGAGTAGCACGCGCACTGCCAATGGCCTTTGCAATGCGGGGAATGAAAATCGAAATCACGGCGCAGGAGACGCTAAACATAGCGAAGCAGAGGCCTCCCCACTTGGTACCTTCTTCAAAACCAATCTTGTTCGATATTGTATCGGGAGCGTTGAACGCGTATTTGGCCGCTGCCAGCGACAGATATTGCCACATGAGCGGTAGCCCATACCAGGTAAAAAATTTAACCCACCAAAGCTGCCTCATCACCGTTGGCATGGCCGAGAGCGAAGCCAGAATTTCCTTGAAAATAGGGAGCATCAGAAATAGGTAGCTACCTGCTAATACGCCTACCCCCCACAGCAAACCTGTTACCAAACCGCCAATGCGAGTGGCAAAAAAGAAAGCCAGAATAGCTCCACCTAAGGCCAGGGCCAGGTGCCAGAACGAAATCGACTTCTTCTCTTCGTCGGTAAACACATGGGTGTCTTTGTAACTGTCGTTAACGGGTGGGTATTCTTTCGTTGTGCGAATCGTCCAGAATACCGAGATCAGAATAGCAGCCGCCCCAATGTAGAACGGATACCGCACTGAGTTAGGAATTCCATTCGCCAGTTGATCATCCGACATCACCATCGAAATCCCCAGAATCGGCAACAGATAAGGCATCAGGTTGGCTAAGGTTTGCCCGAACCCAACCATAAACGACTGTACGGCAAAACCAGTGGGCCGTTGTTTGTCGTTGAGCATGTCGCCCACGAAAGCCCGAAAGGGTTCCATCGCCGAGTTCAGCCCCGCATCCAGCATCCACATTAGTCCCGCTGCCATCCAGACGAATGACGAATTAGGCATGAACACCATCGCAATACTACCCAATAAGGCCCCAGCCAGAATAAACGGCTTCCGTCGGCCCCAGCGTGGCGACCAGCTTCGGTCCGAAACGGCCCCAATGATTGGCTGGAGCAATAGACCTGTTAGTGGCCCGGCGAGCCAAAGGCCTGGAATAGAGGCTTCGTCGGCACCTAAGTAGCGATAAATAGGACTCATGTTGGCCTGCTGGAGACCAAACCCGTACTGAATGCCCAGAAATCCGAAACTCATGTTCCAGATTTGCCAGAAATTTAGTGTCGGTTTAGCCTTGGTCGGGGGCTTCTGAATATTTTCCGTTTGCATGGAGTAACGTATCTTTAACTGGTTATCATAGGTTTACTGAATAAAGAACAATAATACGTACTGATTTGCAGGATATGGAGATATTCTTGTCTTATTTTTTTGAAAAGCCGTACTTTTGAGTATGATTCCAAAAACGTGGCTGATCACCATTGGGATGATGATACTATTTTTAGCGTCGTCTCAAACCGCCTTTGCCCGTACTGCCATTGACTCAACCCAGAAGGTCATTGTCCGTTCTATAATTCTGAAAGGGAACTACCGTACCCGTGACCGGATTATCCTGCGTGAAATGACGCTACACCCAGGCGACTCGGTTCGGTTGGCCGACCTGCCCGGGCGCGTTGCCTGGGATCAGCGCAACATCAATAACACAACGCTCTTCGTTACCGTCGATGTAACCACGCAACTCATCCCGTCGCCCGATTCAACCCAACTGGCACTGCTCGACCTGACCGTGACCATGAAGGAGCGATGGTATTTCATTGCTTACCCGGTTTTCGATCTGGCCGACCGGAACTTGAATGAGTGGTGGTATGACCGGGGCCACGATTTCAGACGGGTGATCTATGGCGGGCGGCTTAGCTATCGGAATGTAACGGGCAGTAACGACCGACTGCAGGCTGCTGTTGAGCTTGGTTTTCTACAGCGATTTGTGTTGTCTTATGCAATTCCCTACATCGACCGGGCGCAGAAAATTGGGTTGCGGGTCGATGTGAGTTACATGACCAACAAAGAAATTCCGTACCGAACCCAGTTTGACAAATGGGTGTATGTAAAGTCGGAAAACGTACTGCGCGAACGAGCCTATGCCGCTCTGATCCTCACGCACCGGCGCGGATTATATCACTACCACACGTTCGATACCCGTTATGCCCGCAATTCCGTTGCCGACACGATAGCCCAAATCAATCCTGACTATTTCTTAGAGGGACGCACCAGTCAGCAATTTTTGTCTATGAGTTATAATTACCGCTACGACCGGCGCGATAACGTGGTGTATCCGCTTCAGGGAACCTTATTTTCGGCGGGCATTGGTGTAGCGGGTATTCTTCCCGGCGATAATTTTCATTTTCTGGACCTGGCGGCTTCCGTCACGCGCTATTGGCCGCTGGGCGGGCGGTTCTACTTAGCTAATAGTCTGCGCGGCCGTTCGACCTGGCCCGAGCGACAACCCTATTTCAACCTGCGGGGGCTGGGGAACTCAACCGATATGATTCGGGGATATGAACTGTATGTGGTAGATGGGCAGCGCACAGTTATTTGGCGGAACAGTCTTCGGTATCAGTTATTTAACGTCCGAAAGCAGCTTAACTGGCTGCACGTTCGGCAGTTCAACACCCTGCCCATTGCGGCTTATGTGACCGCCTTTGGCGATGCGGGCTATGTGAGCAGTACCGTTGCCGAACAGTATCAGAGCCAGTTGGCGAATCGCCCTCTGTTTGGAACGGGTATGAGCCTCGACGTGGTGACGTTTTATAATCTGGTAATGCGATTTAGCGGCACTGTTAACGCGCAGGGCAAGGCAGGTTTCTTCTTTAACCTGACGCAGGAGTTGTAATGTCAGGCTGCCTGTTTTGTATCGGAAAGTGGCACTAAACGATAGGATTCTAAAGGTTTGCTTCGGCTGTAAAGCGCATCGGCATCATACGTTAGCGGACTTTTTTGTTGACTCATTTCACCCGACTCATCCCAAAATTTATGCTCTATTAGCACATTTACCCACTGAAGCGTTTTTTGTTCGCTGATGGAGACATATTTGAAAATATCATAACTCAGTAACGGGCGTTCAGATAAACTCTCCGCCAGTTTCCATTCCTGAAAGAGCAATTCGAAATCAATAACCCGTACTTCGCCAGTTGACCACCGGCACGTAATTTTAAATGGCTCGACTTTAATAATTTCAGTAATACGGGGTAGATGGCTCATATCTGTTGTAATCTGATAAATTCACTTAATAGTTCATCCTGAACCAGTTCGGCCCACTTGCGGACTCGCTTTAATTGCTTACCGGGCAAATCACCGGCCACAATGTCTAACGTTCGGATATTAATTAGAGCTTCATATTCGGCATAATAAGCATGGAAATGGGGTGGATTATGATCACGGGAATAGATATAAATTCGGATACCATCGAACGAACTAAACATAAGCCAAAATTGACAAAATTATTTCGCCAAACAAAAGCAGAACTGCCCACCATCCACTCATCAAACCCCCTGCACAATCAGGCCCTACTGTAACCAATTATCCGAATTCTGATGCGCTGGAGAAGCGCTGTCTCGTACATTTGCCCCGTCCATCTGACCAACTGGTTTCTACTCCCATGTAGGCGCACCGTCTTCATTCTTCCGATTAATCAATGAGTCATTCGACTCTAACGTTCTTCCGCATACATTTCATTTCTTAACCGTTTAAACACCGTTTCATTCATGCAACTTTTTCCACTCATGTCAACGTGGGGCTGGATTATCCTGCTCTTTATGGCCGTAATTCTCTATAAATGGGTATTACGCTTTCTGTTCGGGATGGTTATAGTGCCCGAAGACCGCATTGGTCTTGTTACCAAAAAATACGTACTCGTTGGCACCGACCGGGGCCTGCCCGATGGCCGCATTATTGCCACCAAAGGCGAAGCGGGTTATCAGGCCCAAACACTCGCACCGGGTCTCTACTGGTGGATGTGGCCCTGGCAATATGGCATCACCATGCAGCCGTTTACCGTCGTGCCAGAAGGTAAAATTGGCTTAGTTCTCTCCAACGACGGGACCGAATTGCCAACGGGTAACATTCTCGCCCGGCGCGTCGATTCCGACAATTTTCAGGATACGGAACGCTTCCTGAGCAGTGGCGGGCAGAAAGGTCGGCAAACCGCTGTGCTCACACCCGGAACCTATCGGATTAACCCCTATGCGTTCACGGTAACGATTGCCGACATGACGGTTATCAAAGAAAATATGGTTGGCATCATTACCACCCTCGATGGCGCTCCTCTTCAGCCAGGGCAAATTGCCGGTAAGAATGTGGAAGGCCATAACAACTTCCAGAACGTCGATTTCTTCCTGCAAAATGGCGGGAACCGGGGGCTGCAGCCACAGGTCGTGCTGGCGGGTTCGTATTACATAAACCCCTGGGCAGTGCAGATTGAGGAAATCCCAATGACCGAAGTGCCGATTGGGCATGTGGGCGTGGTGATTTCGTATATCGGCGAAGATGGCGAAGACATGACGGGGGCTTCGTTCAAACATGGTAATATCGTTCGGAAAGGGTTCCGGGGCGTTTGGATGGAACCGCTAGGACCGGGCAAATATCCCGTTAACACCTACACCATGAAGGTGGAAGGCGTGCCCACCACCAACTTAGTGCTGAACTGGGCCAATGCCCGCAGCGAATCGCACGCCCTCGACCGCAACCTCTCGACGATTACGGTACGCTCAAAAGACGGTTTCCCGTTCAACCTCGACGTGGCGCAGATTATTCATATTCCATCAGTCGAGGCCCCAAAAGTGATAGCCCGTTTCGGCAGCATGACAAACCTCGTGTCGCAGGTGCTGGAACCGACCATCGGTAACTACTTCCGCAACTCGGCGCAGGATTCCGACGTGATTGCGTTCCTGAGTACGCGGAAAGAACGGCAGGAGGCAGCCCGCGAACACATTCGGACCGTGCTGGAAGTGTATAACGTGATTGCCGTCGATACGCTCATCGGCGACATTGTGCCGCCCGACAGCCTGATGAAAACGCTGACCGACCGGAAGATTGCCCAGGAGGAAGAAAAAACATACGATACGCAACGGATGGCGCAGGAAAAACGGCAGGGTATGGAGCGCGAAACAGCCCTGGCCGATATTCAGCGCGAGGTGGTGAAAGCCCAGCAGAGCGTCGAGATTGCCCAGCGCACGGCCGATGCCGCCGTGAAAAAATCGGAGGGTGAAGCCCGCAGCCTGAAACTACAGGTTGGCGCTGAATCTGAAGCTACGAAAATCCGGGCGGAAGCCAATGCCGAAGCACGTCGTCGTCAGGCAGCCGCCGATGCGGAAGCAACCAAATTAACCGCCGATGCCGAAGCCGAACGCATTGCCAAAACGGGTAATGCCGAAGCCGAGAAAATCCTGGCTATCGGTCGCTCGACAGCCGAAGCCTACGAATTGCAGGTCCGGGCGATGGGCGACGAAAACTTTACCCGCTTCAAAATCACTGAAGAGATTGGCAAGGGCCATATCCGCGTCATCCCCGATATTGTTATCAACGGTGCAGGAAACGGCACCGAAGGGTCAATGAACGGCTTAATGGGTCTGAAACTCCTCGAACAAATTGAAGAACGCAAAACCGGTCAGGCTACTAAACTCGTTGATGTAACAAAACCCGTGGACGGCAAAGCAGGGGAGAAAAAGTAAGGTTTTAACGTAGCGTGGTGCTTTAGCCCGCGCAGCCGTAGGCTAAGTTGTAGAGGCTCAAAACCAGTAGTTACAACTTAGCCTACGGCTGCGCGGGCTAAAGCACCACGCTACGTTTCTACAATTTTCCTACCTTTGGGCTACTCGTCACTCATTGCCAAAGTCTTGTCGTTAAGACTATTTATGAGCCAGCCTACCCCACCCAAAGAAGCCCCCGAAAAACCTTCCTTTCCGTTAGCAAGTTTGCTGAAACCGTACTCCCGGATGATTCTGTTGCTGATTCTTCTGGCGTTGGTCAGCAATGGCGTGAATCTGGTGCTGCCGATGCTCATCGCGCATGGCATCGACGATTATTCGGCGGGAAAGTTTGTGCTTCGAACCGTTGTCATTGAGTTTCTGGCGGCCACCCTGTTCATCTTCGTGTTCACCTACCTGCAAAGCGTTGTGCAGACCTACGCATCAGAACGGGTGGCGCGGGATTTACGGACGCAGTTAGCGGCTAAAATCTCGCGGCAAAGCTTCGTCTATATTCAGCAGACCAACCCCTCGAAACTGCTCACGAACCTGACGTCGGATATCGACTCGGTCAAGATGTTTGTTTCGATGGCTATCGTTTCCATCGCTTCGTCCTTGTGCATCATTATTGGAGCCAGCATTTTGCTTATCAGCATCAACTGGCAATTAGCGTTGGCGGTGCTGACTATTGTACCGATTATCGGCATCACGTTTTATATGGTGCTGAAAAAAGTACGGGTGCTGTTCAAGCGCAGCCGGGAGGTGATAGACTGGCTCAATAAAGTTATCAACGAAAGTATTCTTGGTTCGGCCCTGATTCGGGTTATTAATTCGCAACAGCTTGAATACGATAAATTTCTGGCGGCCAACACCGATGCCAAAGACATTGGACTGGCGATTCTGCGTCTGTTTGCTGCCCTGATTCCGGTTATCAGCTTCACGGCCAACATGGCTGGGTTAACTATTCTGGTGCTGGGCGGGCATTTTGTTATCACAGGTAGCATGTCGCTGGGTGATCTGGCGGCTTTTAACAGCTACCTCGCCCTACTGATTTTTCCAATCGTTGTGATTGGCTTCATGAGCAATGTTATTGCCCAGGCAACGGCCTCCTACGACCGAGTGAATGAGGTATTACAGGCCCCCGAAACCGCCCGAACCGGAACGATAGACGCTACAATAAAGGGGGATATTGACCTTAAAAACGTATCGGTTGTTTATGGCGATAAGCCCGCGCTGAACGACGTTTCCTTCGCCATAAAAGCCGGAACGAGAACGGCCATTGTGGGGCCAACCGCAGCCGGAAAAAGTCAGCTTCTGTTTCTGCTGACGGGCCTGATAAAACCCACGTTGGGAACAGTCGAATACGACGGTAAACCCATCGACAGCTACGACGAAGATACGTTCCATCAGCAGGTTGGATTTGTGTTTCAGGACAGTATTATGTTCAACCTAAGTCTGCGCGAAAACATTGCCTTCAGTGAAACCGCGACGGATGAATCGCTGAAGAAAGCCATTGATACGGCCGAACTGCACGACTTTATCGAGTCGCTCCCCAATAAACTTCAGACCATCGTCTCCGAACGGGGAGCCAGTTTGTCGGGTGGGCAAAAGCAGCGGATTATGCTGGCCCGTGCGTTATCGCTTAATCCCAATGTGCTCCTGCTGGATGATTTCACGGCGCGGGTCGATACGCAGACCGAACAGAAAATTCTGGCGAATGTACGGCAGAATTACCCTGACCTGACGCTGCTTTCGGTAACGCAGAAAATCGCGCCCGTCGAAGACTACGAACAGATTATTCTATTGATGGAAGGCGAAATCATTGCCAGAGGCACCCATCCCGAACTGATGGCCACCAGCCCCGAATACGTTCAGATTTACGAGTCGCAACGAAGCACTAATCAGTATGAACTACGATCTTAATCAGGCGACCGGCCCGAAACAGGAAAAAAACGCGACATACAAAGCGCTTCGCAAACTGCTGGCCCTCATCGACGATCAGCGCCAAAGCCTGATACTGGCTTTTGTTGCCATTCTGGTTAACTCCAGTTTAACGCTGATTGGCCCCATCCTGATTGGTCGTACCATCGACACGTATATACAGACAAAGCAGTATGACGGCGTTTTACGGAATGCCGGTTTGCTGCTGGGGCTTTATGCCGTAGCGTTCGTGACCAATTACCTGCAAACGCGCCTGATGGGTGGCGTAGGGCAGTTTACGCTCTTTAAATTGCGGAATGCGGTGTTTACCAAATTGCAGGAGTTGCCCGTTGCGTTCTTTAATCAGAACAAAGCGGGCGATTTGATTTCGCGCATCAACAACGACACAGATAAACTGAATCAGTTTTTTTCGCAATCGCTGATGCAGTTTGTAGGCAGCATTTTCATCATGACCGGAGCGGGTCTGTTTTTGTTATTTATTGACCTGCCGCTCGGAGCCGCAGCCCTCTCACCGGCTATTTTGATCTGGATTTTCACGAAAGCAACGTCGGCCTGGGTGAAGCGAAAGAACGCGCTTAACCTGAAAAGTGTGGGGAATCTGAGCGCCGAAATTCAGGAGAATTTGAACAATTTCAAGGTTATTATCGCCTTCAACCGGCGCGACTATTTCCGCAAACACTTTGACTTAGCCAACCAGCAGAGCTATCAGACAGCCATTGGCGCGGGGTTAGCTAATAACCTGATTGCCCCCGTTATTGGTATGGTGTCCAACTTCGGTCAGCTTATTGTGCTGACGTTCGGTATTTACCTGATTTCGACCGGCCAGTTCACCGTTGGTTTGCTGATTAGCTTTCTGTCGTATGTGAACAACTTCTACAACCCACTCAGGCAATTGGCCGCGTTATGGGCAAATTTTCAGGTAGCCCTGGCCGGATGGGATCGCATTTCGCACCTGCTGGCCCTGCAAACCAACCTCACAACCATTGAGAATCCGTTAACGATACCCAGCACGGCCCTGCTGTCGTTTCAGAACGTGTCGTTCAGCTATCCCAATGGGCAGGAGGTGTTGCATAATATCAGCTTCGAGTTGGAGCGGGGCAAAACCTATGCCTTGGTTGGACCGACAGGCGGGGGCAAAACCACGACCGCGTCGCTGATTGCGCGATTATATGACCCCACCAGCGGAACCGTATTGCTCAACGGAAAAGACATTCGGGCGTATACTGCCGAAGAGCGCACCCGTAAAATTGGCTTTATTTTGCAGGAGCCGTTTCTATTCACGGGCACCGTCCGGGAGAATATTCTGTACGGCAACGAACAGTTTCAGAAACATAGCAACGAGCAACTCGCCGAGGTGATTCACGACGCCAATCTGGAAGGTCTATTGGAGCGGTTTGATGAGGGCTTAGATACGAAGGTACAGACGAGTGGCGATGCCATCAGCTTAGGTCAAAAACAGCTTATTGCCTTTATGCGGGCCGTTTTGCGTAACCCCGACCTGCTTATTCTGGACGAAGCCACCGCCAACATCGACACCGTTACGGAACAATTACTGGACGAAATCCTGCAAAACCTACCCGAAACAACCACCCGCATTATCATCGCCCACCGCCTGAACACCATTGAAACCGCCGACGAAATCTTCTTCATCAACGCCGGGCAGGTCACGCGGGCCGGTTCGTTCAATGATGCTGTTGACATGCTCCTCCACGACAAGCGGACGAGTTGACACCTATTTTAATATCGTATTTTTGTCATTCCGAGGAACGAGGAATCGTAAAGTCGCTCCTTAGGAAAGTTTACGATTCCTCGTTCCTCGGAATGACAAAATCACCACTCGAAAAATATGAGTTTGAGTATAAATCATTAAAACAAGCTGTCCCAACCTTATGAAACAAATAGCTTTACTCCTTACGATTACTACCCTTTCCCTCAATCACTACGCCTGCCGCAATCGTCAGCAGGCCAATACACAATCTGCCGATTCTACTACAATAAACGCAGCTATAACCGATTCCGAAACCCCCGCCGATATTTCAATCACCACCCATTTAGCCAACCTCGGTTTAACACCCGACAGCGACTGGCGCGGCATTAACCTCGGCGATGAGTTCGTGAAAGTAAAAGCTGTTGAAAAAGGTGAACCGTTCGAGAGCGACGCCGAACACATTGGCTACACGATTGAGTTGAAAAACCTCGAAACGAGCGATGTCCTCTATTACCAGACCGACAAAAAAGTATCGGCCATTGATGTCGATTTATTTTTGAATAGCCGCCAATCTGTCACTGATTATCAGAAAGAACTGGACCCTTATTTCACCGCTCGTTACGGAACGCCTAAACCCGGCGATGGCGGCACAATTTGGACCAGCAAAAAAGGCGAAACCGTTACGTTGAAAGACGTCTCGAAAGGCAAGGATTTTGGGTTGGAAATCAGGATTGCCCCAGCGAAGGAAAATACGACCGCTTCGGCGAAGTGAGAAAAAGAAAGTCGGTGAAGCTACTGGTAGGCGAAAATCGTTACGTATGCAGCCGACCACCCCCAACCCCCTCCTAAAACAAGAGGGAGCTAAAAGCTCTCGGATGGAAGCCCCCTCCTGTTTTAGGAGGGGGTTGGGGGTGGTAAACATAACGCAAACAGCTTCTGTCACTCCACCACCAACACCGAATGCACTTTCAATTCCGGTACAACCACTGTAGCTAATCCATTGGCGTAACGAATCGGCAAGGACCGATTTTCGGGCTGCTGCATAATGCGAACAGGCTTTCGGTCGGTGCGTAGGCGAACCGTCAGGTTGGAGAGGGGCGGTACTTCGTCGTAGGTAAATACCTGCGGGTCGGCGTGGCGACCACCCGTATTAATGAGGTTCAGGGCCAGCCGCTGCTGTTGTCGGTTCAGCACAACATGCACCAGATGATAGCCAGTCACCTCTACAATGGGCTTCGGAAGCAACGGACGGGCTAGCGATGCCAGAAAATCGCGGAGTTTAGATGATTGATGAATCCGATAGTCGGCGCTTAGGTCGGCATAAATAGCTGTCAACTTCCCCCGCCCAAAATCTGTTTCAGTAGCCACCACACCCGGCGCTGGTCCGCCCGCTTCCGATTCCAGAAAGGCACCGATAGGGCGAGTAGCTGTACCCGTAATCTGAACCGGCAGAAATGGTCCCGTTAGCATAACGGTTTTGCCATTGTACAATACCCATTTGGGATGAGAAGAATTCAGCACCTCGCCGGGCGTAACCCCCAACTCTCTGGCAAACGACCGGGTCGTTCGGGCACCCATAATGAGCAAATTACCTCCCTGTCGGGCGTAGTCAAGTAACTCCTGCCGAAAGTCAGGGGAGAGCGAATCCTGCTGCGACACCACAATGAGCGGATACTGACTCATCCGCCCGTGTAGATGCTGTTCCGCAAGCACCTCTACAGGAAATTGAGCATCTAATAAAACCGCTAATACGCCATTGATGCGTTGCGTTTGTCCGTTATTAAACAGCGACTGATTGAACGCCCGAACGGTGGTGTTGCTATATAGCAGAGCCACCTGAGGCACGGGCGTACTGCCTTCGCAAAAGGGTTGTCTGACTCGTACAAACCGGCTCAGTTCGTTCATAACGGGCAGTTCGCGTAGAGGAATAGATGCATCACGGCTTTGCTGATAATAGGCTTGAAAGCCACCACCTAAGGCCAGCACTTCAGCGGCATCCTGCATCAGATGAACGGCTGTTTTCTGGTCGCCCTGCCGCACGGGGTTGAACGAGTACCAGAAACTCCACGACATTAAATCCCAGGGTTTTCGGTAAAGCTGGCCCTGTGCGGCCATAATCCGCCCTTCCAAAGCCGCTGAATTGACACTATTGCCCGGTGTCAGATCGCCCGACAGGTAATCCACCTGCGTCGTAACGGGTTCCGGCATCATAGACGAATACGCCCAGTTTGAGGCTATTCGGAAATTAGGATAATGCTTGTGAACAGTATTTATATAATGATCTAAATAGCGTACAAAGGCCCGCCGGTTAACATTTAGGAATGCACCGTATCCAGCCTCTTTCGCCGACCGGGGAATAGTTGCCAGTCTGGATGCTTTCTGAAAATCGTCCAGCATGGCTGGTGAGTAATCGGGCACGGTGGCCCAGCATTCGCCATCTACCCAAACCCCATTGGCGCCCCGTTCGGCCAGTTCGCTTAGTTGCGGAATCAATAACGAGTCGGCATACGGGCCATACACGGAAGTTTTGGATTTGTCGATAGAACCGTCGGCTTTCCGGGCCGCCCAGGCTGGATGTTTGGCGATGGCGGCATCGTCGTATACGCCCGAATAATGCAGGTATAAGTCCACCCCATGCTTTCGGGTAACGGCCCGATAAAACGTGAGCGGGTCGATGGCAATAGTTGGTGCCACCGTTGCGGTCGGCACCTTAGATGCATAGCTACTTACGCCCGGGTGCCCTTTGCAATCGACCTGTATAAAATCCGGTTTGATGGCCGTCAGCAACGAATCCAATGTCCGCTCCGAGAGGTTCCGGCCGATAGTAGAATCATGGGCCGTAGCGTGAAAATCGAAATGCATACCAAAGTAGCGCCGGAAAGGGCGCGGCTGCGCGAGCGACTGGAGACCAATAAGAGCGAGAAATATTGTGAAAATGGCTTTCACGGGGAGGTAACTAAACTATGATGTTGTTAAATTTTAGGAGGAATTTGTCATTCCGACGAAGGAGGAATCTTCGGATGAGACTATTTTATCGGCTCCTACCGAAGATTCCTCCTTCGTCGGAATGACAAATTCAATTCAGATAACTTCTTTGTAAAAACGGAGAGAGGAAGGACAAATACACAAAGACTGCTCTACGTACTTTGTACTTCCTTTTTGTCATCAATAATCTACTTATAATATCCCCAAACCTCCCGGCTGCTGGTTAGCGGTTGAGTGATTACATAGGGCACCACGACCTCTTGTAGCAGCGTTCGCCCATCTAATCGGTCGTCTGGTAATCGATTTATCGGAATATGTGCCCCGGCCTTTTCTTTGGAATTGGCATAGGTAAAGGCAATAGGCAGCGCATATCGTCCGCTAAATGACGGATTGACAGCAGAAAGCGTTTCCAGCGCTTTTCTGACCTCCTGAACAAAGCCAAACCCAACATTGTCTGGGCTGAGGATTACTACATTTCTGATTGAACCCAGCGTATCAATGTCAAATCCGGCATACACACGCCCATAAATTCCCTGTTTACCAACCCAGGCCGGGTAGGTAATTTTAGTTGGGAGAACCTGACTGAAAAATTCATCTTTGCTTAGATGAGATTGTCTGATTTTCGTTACAACAACCAATGAATCATAGTTATGGATTACATTGATTATATCGTTCGTCGTAAGGAGCCGATTCGGAATCTTTGGTTCGAGTGCTGGTGATTGGTCGGCAAACACGGTAAGAAGCGACTTTTTGGTTAACTCAATTGGTTCAGGCTGATCCTCTCCCCGTTGTATATAGTATTTCGTGAGTGTTTTGTAAACGCCTTTTATTTCTCGCTCATCACCCTTACCATAATAAGCTTCCAACTGGCCGGTCAGGCTCTTCAATAGCCTAATTCTACCATCACTTAATGCATTGTAATAGATATGATATTTAAACCCAGGCAGCTTAATTAACTGTCGAACAAACTCAGTGCCGTTTACAATAAACACTTCAGGCGTTATAAGTTTAACGGTTGAATCGCCGATAAATCGACACATGACTTCATTGGTAACGAGATTATAGGCCAGTTCACAGTTAAGTTCCTGCCCATGTTTATCTAACTGAATTTTACCGGGCTGCCAAACGGGAAACGTCAAAAAAGGACTACCCATAAACGTCTCCTGAATATGCGTAGGTGTCAGGGACTTATTGTTGGAAGGGTAAGAATCGCAGGTGGTTAAAACTTGCCCGTTTTTATCCTGATAGACAACGCATTGCCCTTGTGCTTTCAGAAATAAGGCAGATAACACCCATAGAAGTACAGTAATCCGGCTCATAATACAAAGGTGAGGGTCAAATAGAGTAATTGATTGTTGGAATCTAAGTAAGAAAAAATAGCACTAAAATCACAGACGCAGTAGAATAAAGACATCTACCTAATAGCTTGAACAACAAAAGCCTCAACCAATGGGTTGAGGCTTTTGTTGTCAGCAATGGATACGTAGTTGATCTACACCTTATACATCCAGCCGAAGCTGTCGGCAATTTTGCCGGTACGTAAGTCGTTGAGGTAATCCCGCACCCGAACGGCAACCGAATCTTCCGGCGCAAATTCGGGCAGCATATAATCTTTACCGTTATAGCCGATGAGCGAATACGATGACGAACCCACGGCTGTTCCTGCTCCGAAGGCTTCCGTTAATCGACCCGTTTCGATACCCTCAATCACTTCATCGATAGACACCAATCGCTCTTCAACCTCTATTCCCCAACTCCGGGCTATTTGGAGAATCGAATCGCGGGTAACACCTTTCAGAATCGAATCCGATGTGGCCGGGGTAATTAATTTACCATCAATGACGAACATGATGTTCATCGTGCCCGATTCCTCAATGTATTTATGCTCTTTGGCATCGGTCCAGATGAGTTGGTCGTAGCCCTGTTGTTGCGCCAGTAACGTCGGATATAGCGAACCACCGTAGTTACCGGCACACTTAGCATAACCCACACCTCCCGGAGCCGAACGAATGAACTCAGTTTCGACTTTCAGTTTTGGCGGGTTGGAATAGTAAGCGCCTACCGGACAGGTGAAAATACAGAATCGATAGGTTTTCGACGGAGCCACGCCTAAGAACGTGTCCGTAGCAAACATGTAAGGCCGGATATACAGCGAACTGTTGGGCTGGCTCGGCACCCAATCCGCATCGACACGCAGCAATGCTTCCAGACCGCCTATAAAAACTTCTTCGGGCAGGGTTGCCATGCACATGCGCTTTGCCGATTCGTTCATCCGTTCAAAGTTTTTCTCAGGACGGAAGATGAACACTTCGCCAGCCTCATTCTTGAACGCCTTCATGCCTTCAAAAATCGACTGACCATAATGTAATGACGACAGAGCGGGGCTTAGCGTGAAATTGTCGAACGGCACAATCATCTGATTCTGCCATTCACCGTCGATAAAGTCGGCCACAAACATGTGGTCCGAAAAATGTTTTCCGAAAGGCAGATGGTTAAAATCTACCTCCTGAAGGCGGGAGCGTTCCGCTTTCCGCAGTTCAATTTGTAAGGCGTCCGTCGTCATAACAGCTTGTGGTTTTTTTGCATTAGCCTCTGATGGTCAGGCTGCGGCAAAGCTAAAAAATAAGATTGAGGAAAGATAGTTGTCAAGACAACTTTTTTTCTTTGTCATTCCGAGGAACGAGGAATCTTGAAGCCGCCTATTAGTCAACTTCGAGATTCCTCGTTCCTCGGAATGACAAAAAACATTACGTTCTCGGCTTCCAGGCAATTTCCTCTGCGGTTAGTTCATGTGCCATTTTCCGGCTCAATACAAATAGATAATCCGACAGCCGATTCAGATATTGTAAGACCAATTCATCGACAGAGACCTGATCGTTCAAGGCAATAACCAACCGTTCGGCCCGGCGGCAAACGGTTCGGGCGAGGTGGCAGAACGACACGGCCTGATGCCCGCCTGGCAAGACGAAAGCCCGTAATTCAGGCAATTCGGCATCCATAGCGTCCATTGCCTGTTCGAGCAGAAGTACATCGTCTGGTATGATACCCGGCATTGCTCGTTTAGGCGCTTTTTCTGGGTCCGTTGCTAATTCAGCGCCAACCGTAAACAGGCGGTCCTGAATCTCTTTTAATAACACTTTCCGACTGTCATTAACCGACTGGTCGCGCACTAAGCCAATCCACGAATTGAGTTCGTCTACGGTTCCGTAGGCATCAATTCGTAAATCGGCCTTGCTCACCCGTCGACCGCCAATCAGGGCCGTTTGGCCCTTATCGCCTGTTTTTGTGTAAATCTTCATACTACGTCTAAACCAAAATGCTGAACAATTGGCTAAGCTAACGGATTTCCCCGTTCGGGCCGTACCTTTGCGCCCTGAAAAATAGTCATCAGTCAATAGTCGCCAGTCAACAGCGGCTGACGCACCACTCACTATTGACTGACGACTATTGACTAATGACTTTATGAAAACAAGTGCCTTTTTTGTGCGGGTGTGGCGAGTGTTGTCCATTCTCGGTTTTGTGCTCGCGCTGTTCAGCAGTTATATTTCGTATCCCGATGAGGTAACCGTTCGCTTTGATGACCTCAATCATCCGATCCAAACCATCAACCGCGAAACAATTTTTTATATAGCGATTGCCATTTTTATCATTAATAATACGCTGTTCAACGTTCTTCGTCGGCTGTTTCTGCGTGTTCCAACCGATAAAATTCCTGTTTCTAATCAGGATTGGATATCGCATCGGGCTAAATTAAATCAGGTATTTACAAACTGGTTTAGTCTGCTCATGTCGGCCATCAATACAATACTGGCGCTGGGACTGATGGTGCTGTCGTTTCTGAACCGGTCAGATCGGCCAATTCGCGAGGTTGAATATGCCTGGTTGCTGCCGCTTAGTACGTTCATTCTGATTGCCGTGCTGGCTTACCTTCCCATTCGTCTTTTCATGAAACCCGGCGATGATGATTGAGACCAACGAACTGTTACTAAGTCAGTTTCAGTACGACTTGCCCGACGACCGCATCGCCCGATTTCCATTATCCCAGCGCGATGCGTCGAAACTGCTCGTGTATCAACGAGGGCAAATTCGTCACGAGCGTTTCAACCAGTTGCCCCACTTACTTCCGGCCAACAGTTTTCTGGTTTTTAACAATACGAAGGTCATTCCGGCGCGGCTGCATTTTATAAAGCCAACGGGAGCCGTTATTGAACTGTTTCTACTGAATCCATTTCCAGATGGGTCGCGTTCGGCGTCTCAGCCCATTACCCAGGCAATGGAAACCACCGGAACGACCGTCTGGCAAGGGATGATTGGCAACCGCAAACGCTGGAAATCTGACGAAACGCTGGAAACAACGTTGACAACTCCAGTAGGTACAATCACCTTAACCGCTACTTGGCACGACTACGAACAGTCGGCGGTTCGGTTAAGCTGGCAACCTGCGGAGTTGACTTTTGCCCATCTTGTTCAATATGCGGGCGAAATTCCATTGCCTCCTTATCTGAAACGCGACGCCACCGACACAGACCGCGAAACCTATCAAACCGTTTATTCTAAGCAGGAAGGGGCCGTAGCCGCCCCCACGGCCGGGCTGCATTTTACCCCTGCCGTATTCGATGAATTGGTTAAGCAAGGCATCGAGAGTGATTATTTAACTTTGCACGTAGGAGCCGGGACATTCCAGCCTATCAAAACCAACGATGTCAGGCAGCACCATATGCATACGGAGCAGGTGGTGTATACGCAGCAAAATCTACGAAAACTGCTTGACCATCAAGGGCATGTCATTCCTGTTGGCACGACATCCATGCGGGCGTTGGAGAGTCTATATTGGATGGGCGCTAAGCTGATTCACAACGATCCTAATCCGTTCTATCTTGATCAGCACTATGCCTATCAGCTTCCGATTAAACAACAACCGAGCGTTGACGAATTACTCCGGGCTGTTTTAACTTACCTGATTAATACAAAACAGGAGTCTATTGTAGCCCATACCAGTATTTACATTACACCCGGCTACCAGTTCAGAATATGTAAGGGTATCGTCACCAATTTTCACCAGCCCGGTTCCACACTGATTCTGCTGATTGCGGCCCTCATCGGCGACGACTGGAAACGAGTGTATGAAGAAGCCCTTCAAAACGGCTATCGCTTCCTGAGTTACGGCGATTCCTCGTTACTTTTGCCATATATTTAATGAGCAAATGAGTGAATTAGCGAATAATTATTATCCGTCATTATTCACTCATTTGCTCATTTGCTCATTCGCTCATTAAGAAATATGAATTTTATCGAAGAACTCCGCTGGCGTGGTATGCTCAACGACATGACACCCGGCACCGAAGAACAACTCCAGAAAGAAATGACGGCGGGCTATATTGGGTTCGATCCCACAGCCGCATCACTTCATATTGGCAACTTAGCTACCATCATGTTGCTGGTTCACCTGCAACGGGCGGGCCATAAACCTTTTGCCTTAGTGGGTGGTGCAACTGGTATGATAGGTGATCCATCCGGTAAGGCCGCCGAACGGGAATTCCTGTCCGAAGAAACCCTTCGGCGAAATCAGGAAGGTATTCGGCAGCAATTAACTAAATTTCTTGACTTTAATAGCGGAGCCAATTCTGCCGAAATGGTCAATAATTACGACTGGTTTCGGGAAATCTCATTTTTGGGTTTTCTGCGCGAAGCGGGAAAGCACATTACCGTCAATTACATGATGGCAAAGGATTCGGTAAAAAAACGGCTCGAAACCGGAATCTCCTTTACCGAATTTTCTTACCAGTTATTGCAGGGCTACGATTTTTACTGGCTTTACAAAAACAAGAACGTCCGCCTGCAAATGGGCGGCTCCGACCAGTGGGGAAACATCACTACAGGCACAGAACTAATTCGGCGCAAGGAGGGTGGTCAGACGGATCTGCGGGAAGAATACCAGGCCTTTGCCCTGACCACACCTTTAGTCACCAAAGCCGACGGTACCAAGTTTGGTAAGTCAGAAAGTGGTAATGTTTGGCTCGATCCTTCCATGACCTCACCTTATCAGTTTTATCAGTTTTGGCTTAATACCGCCGATGCCGATTGCCCGCGCCTGATTCGAGTCTTCACACTTTTATCTCGTGAAGAAATCGAAGAACTTGAACGCCAGCATACCGAAGCTCCGCATTTGCGTATTCTGCAAAAGGCCATTGCCAAAGACGTAACTACCCGCGTCCATTCGCAGGCAGGCTATGAGCTTGCCGTTAAAGCCTCTGAAGTATTGTTTGGGAAAGCAACACTCGAAACGCTTCGGTCAATTCAGATTGATGAATTTGATGTCATCTTTGAAGGCGTTCCGCAAACGGATATTACGGCCAACGCTTTAGCGAACAGCAAAGACATTACAGACCTATTATCGGTTGCCAGTGGGGGCGAAGTTTATGCTTCTAAAGGGGAAGCCCGTCGGGCCATTACGCAAAATGCCGTAAGTATTAACAAAACGAAAGTCGCCGATCCGGCTGCATCGGTTGAGTTAGAGTGGCTTCAGGGCCGGTATATACTCGTGTCTAAAGGCAAGAAAAATCATCTTTTGAAAAAAATATAAAAATTTTCTTTCGCCTAACTAACTGATAATTCAGGACTTACCAAATATCCTTTGGTAAGTCCTGAATTATTTTCGATATAGGTCTTGACAAGGGCAGGGGAAGTGCCTACCTTTGCAGTCCCAAATCGAAAGAAATCGGGCTGATAAACAAACTAAGCACTTGGCTATCAGGGAGTTACAGGTAATCCGCTGA
>JAESFU010000166.1_pt1 | contig 88870 bp, 83 predicted proteins | sample 9269461 | NCBI WGS metagenome assembly JAESFU01 (sample SAMN14502556, study PRJNA617107) | algae metagenome | isolation source: Stenomitos rutilans HA7619-LM2 and co-occurring heterotrophs from cave walls | place: USA: Waikapalae cave, Hawaii | collected 2009-07-28
AACCAGGAGCTCGCATTCGAGCCGATGGATTATGGGCCGCTGCTCGGCAGCGCACCGGGTGGCGGGACCATCGGCGGCGTGCTTGCCGCCAATCTGTCAGGCCCGCGCCGCATCAAGGCGGGCGCCGTCCGCGATCATTTCCTGGGGGTGAGCGCGGTGTCCGGCCGCGGCGAGAGCTTCAAGTCGGGCGGCCGGGTGGTGAAGAACGTCACCGGCTACGATCTCTGCAAGCTGATGGCGGGCTCCTGGGGCACGCTCGGGGCGATGACCGATGTCACGATCAAGACGCTGCCCCGCGCCGAAACCGAAACAACCGTATTTCTGACCGGCCTCGATGACCGTCGCGCCGTGCAGGCGATGGCTGACGCGATGGGGTCGTCCTGCGAGGTGTCGGGTGCGGCGCATCTGCCGGTCGACGCGCTGGGCGAGCTGCAGGGATTATTCGGCGGCCGGTCCGCAACCCTGCTGCGTCTCGAAGGTGTGGCGCCTTCGGTGTCGCATCGCGTCGCCGTGCTGGCCGCGCTACTCAAGCCCTATGGGGTCGTGGAATCCCTGGCGGAGGAGCGTTCGCGGATGGCATGGCAGGCGATCCGCGATGTGCTGCCCTTCACCGGTGATGACCGTGCGGTGTGGCGAGTATCCGTTCCACCGATGCAAGGCGCGGACATCGCGGCCGAAGCCGCGAAGCAGAACGGCGCGTATTACTTCGATTGGGCCGGCGGACTGGTCTGGGTTGCGCTGCCGCATTCGGACGATGCGGGAAGCGCCGCGATCCGGGCGGCGGTCGCCCGCGGCGGCGGCCACGCCACCCTGATCAGGGCGCCTGCGGCGATTCGCGCCGCGGTCGCGGTGTTCGAACCACAGGACGAGGGCGTTGCCGCCTTGACGCGCCGGGTGAAGGACAGCTTCGATCCCAAAGGCATCCTCAATCCCGGCCGGATGTGGGCGGGCGTGTAACCCTATGCAAACGCACTTCTCGCTGGCGCAACTCGCCGATCCCGCCACCGCCGAATCCAACAAAATTCTGCGGGCGTGCGTGCATTGCGGCTTCTGTACCGCAACCTGTCCGACCTATGTGCTGCTGGGCGACGAGCTCGATTCCCCGCGCGGGCGGATCTATCTGATCAAGGACATGCTGGAGCAGGGCCGGCCCGCCACCGCCGACGTGGTCAAGCATGTCGACCGCTGCCTGTCCTGCCTGTCCTGCATGACCACCTGTCCGTCGGGCGTGCATTACATGCACCTCGTCGATCACGCGCGCGCCCATATCGAGACCACCTACCGGCGGCCATGGCGCGACCGGATGGTGCGTTCGTTGCTCGCGGCCGTGCTGCCCTATCCGGCGAGGCTGCGCGCCGCCCTGACATTTGCGCCGCTGGCGCGACCCTTTGCCGGCCTCATGTCGGCGATCGGGCTGAAGCCGCTTGCGGCGATGCTGCGACTCGCGCCCGCAGCTGGATCGCTGCCGCCGCAGCTCTCGCAGCGCCGCATCCACCCGGCCGAAGGCCAGCGCAAGGGCCGAGTGGCGCTGCTGCAGGGCTGTGCCAACCGGGTGCTTGGCGTCAGTGTCAACGCAGCCACCATCCGGCTTCTGAACCGCCTCGGCATCGAGGTGGTGACCCCGGACGGCGAAGGATGCTGCGGCGCGCTGGTTCATCACATGGGCCGCGAGCATCAGGCACACAGCCAGGCCAAGGCCAATATCGACCTCTGGATGCAGGAGATCGAGGGCGAGGGGCTCGATGCCATCGTGATCAACGTGTCGGGCTGCGGGACGACGGTGAAGGATTATGGCTTCATGCTGCGGACCGATCCGGCCTATGCCGGCCGCGCGGCCCGGGTGTCATCTCTCGCCAGGGACATCAGCGAATATCTCGCCGCCCTGCCAGCGGCCGCATCGGTCCGGCCGACCGGCCTGACGGTCGCCTACCACGCGGCCTGCTCGCTCCAGCATGGCCAGCGCATCGTGCGTCAGCCGAAGGAGCTGCTGACCCGTCACGGCTTCATCGTGAAGGACATACCCGAGGGTCATCTCTGCTGCGGGTCGGCAGGAACGTACAATATCTTGCAAAGCGAGATTGCGCAGACGCTGAGGGATCGTAAGATTGCAACCATCGCTCAACTGAGTCCCGACGTGATCGCGGCAGGCAATATCGGATGCATCACTCAGATCGCATCGGGCACGGCGATACCGGTGGTTCACCCGGTCGAGTTGATCGATTGGGCCACGGGAGGCCCGAAGCCGGCGGGATTGTCCGGCGGCGCGCAAGCGAGGCCGGACAAGCAGACTCTGGTGACGGCGGCAAAGACCTCGGCACCTGCCTGACGGCAGCCTAGCGCAACCTTTTCGGAGAGAAGTTATGGCGAAGAAGGCGAAGAAGGGGAAAAAGGCCAAAAAGGCCAAGTCGGCGAAGAAGGGCAAAAAAGCCAAGAAAATGAGTCTCGCCAAGAAGCGGGGCGCAAAGAAGAGTTCGAAGAAGAGCGCACCGAAGAAAGCCAAGAAGGCCAAAAAAGCCAAGAAAGCGAAAACGGCCAGAAAGGCGAAAACGGTCAGCAAGGCGGCGCCGAAAAAGGCCGCTGCGCCGAAGAAGAAGCGGGCGAAGCGCGCTGCGCCGAAGGCCGTGGCTCCGGCGCCGATGCCTGAGCCCGACACCGCGCCTGCGCCCTCGAGCGATATGGGCGGATACAAGCCCTTCAGCGATTCCAACGACAACAGCGGAACCTGAGGCTCCGTGGCGACGTGAGATTGGAGCGGCCCGGTCTGCGATGCAGGCCGGGCCGTTCGCTTTTGACGTCCTCATTGCGCGGCGCGGTGTTCCCGATGCCGGCTGCAGGTCCGGCCGCATTGCATCGGGGCCCCCGGCTGAATAGCATCGCGCACCGGCACGCCGGCTTGGCGGCGGTTCCGCCCAACAGCATTCACGACAATCGGGAGGTTCATCGATGGCGTACAACATCCTCATTCTGGGCGCGGCCTATGGCTCGCTGCTCGCCTCCAAGATGCTGTTCGGCGGCAACAAGATTCATCACGTCTGCCTTCCCGCGGAAGCCGATCTGATCAATGCGGAAGGCTTCGTGGTGCGGCTGCCGGTGCGAGGCCGCAAGGATCCGGTGGTGCTGGATTCGCGAAAGCTGCCTGGCAAGGTCACCGCCGGCGGCGCGGCAGGCGTCAATCCCGCCGATTACGATCTGGTCGGCCTGGCGATGCAGGAGCCGCAATATCGCTCGCCGGGCGTGCGCGAATTGCTCGACGCGGTGGCAAAGTCGCGCGTGCCCTGCATGTCGATCATGAACATGCCGCCCTTGCCCTACATGAAGCGCATCCCCGGCCTGAACGCGGACAGCCTCAAGCCCGCCTATACCGATCCCAGCGTGTGGGACAATTTCGATCCCGGCAAGCTGACCCTGTGCAGCCCCGACCCGCAGGCGATCCGTCCGCCGGACGAAAAAGCGAACGTGCTGCAGGTCACGCTGCCGACCAATTTCAAGGTCGCCAAGTTCGACGACGACAAGGACACGGCGATCCTGCGTCAGCTCGAAAAGGAGGTGGACGCGATCCGCTTCGATCCCGGCGACGGCACCCCGATCGAGCTGCCGGTCAAGCTGCGGGTCCACGATTCTCTGTTCGTGCCGCTGGCCAAGTGGGCGATGCTGTTGGCCGGCAATTACCGGTGCATCACGCCCGACGGCATGCGCACCGCGCAGGAAGCCGTGCACAGCGACATCGATACCTCGCGGTCGGTCTATAATTTCGTGAACGACCTCGTGGTCAAGCTTGGCGCCAACCCGAACGATCTCGTCCCCTTCGAAAAATACGCTGCCGCGGCGCAAAGCCTGTCGCGCCCTGCCTCCGCGGCCCGCGCCCTCAACAACGGGGCGCAGTTCATCGAACGGGCGGACAAGCTGGTGCAACTCATCGCCAAGCAGAAGGGCCTGAGCCTGCCGGCCATCGACGCCCAGGTGGCGCTGGTTGACCAGCGGCTGGAAGCGAATCGGAAAAAGGCCGCCTGATCGCGCCCGGATTTGTTGAAAACCGTCCAAGAACGCCGGAAAGCCCCTGGTTTTCCGGCGTTTTTTCGTTGCCCTTCTGCAACAGCGTTAATGAATTGTGACAGCGATATGTGAATCTAGGACCTTTTTGGCCCGAATCGCCCAAAAAGGCAGCAGATGCGCAAAAGTTCGCATTGGCGATAACCTTTCTTCCGTGCCGAATGAGCGCAACTGCAGGTGCAAGCGCAGGGGGTGGTGTTTCGAGGGTTGGTTTCGATCGGAAGCGATCAGCGAGCCTCAAAGCACTGGAAAGCGTCAATTCGAAGGGGCTAACCATGAAGAAATTCGTTCTGCCGGCGTTTGTTGCGGCTGCAGTCGTGACTGCTGCGCCGGCGCTCGCTGCCGATCTGAAGCCGGTCTACAAGGCGGCGCCTGCGCCGGTGGCCGTCAATCCGTTTGATGTGGCGGTCGGTGCGGCGGTGATGACCGACTATAATTTCCGAGGTATCTCTCAATCAGACCGCGGCGCGTCCGTATTTTCTTACTTCGAGGCGCGCTACAAGCCGACTTCGAATATCGAGTGGTACGCTGGCGTGGGCGGTTACAGCGTGAAGCTGGCGACGGATCCCACCGCTGAAATCGACATCTACGGCGGCGGCCGCTTCACCTGGGACAAGTTCACCCTCGACCTCGGCTATTGGTATTACGCTTACCCGAGAGAGCGTGAGATCGACGGCGTGATCGTGACCGTTCCGAACGGTGTCACAAGCCTGAAAGACACGGATTTCGGCGAGTTCTACGCCAAATTGAACTGGAATCCCAACGACAACTGGGCGTTCAGCATTCAGGGCTATTACACCGATAGCTGGCTGAACACCGGCGCAGACGGCACCTACGGCGCCTTGACCGCAAAATTCACCGGCAACGCGCTGCCGTCGGGCTGGAACTGGTACGTGTCGGGTGAACTGGGCCACTACTGGCTTGGCACCACCGACCAGGTTTTCTCGTCGACGGGTGTCGCGGTGTTCAGCAATCTCGCCGGTACTGGCGGTGTCGAACTGCCCAGCTATACGTACTGGAACGCGGGTATCGGCTTCACCTACAAGGCGCTCACCATCGATCTGCGCTATCACGACACCGACCTGAACGAGGCAGAGTGTCTCGTGCTGACGGGTGATCCCGGCGCTGGCCCGATCAGCCCGGTCAACGTGACCAACGTCGGCCCGGTGGGCATCGGCTCGAAGTGGTGCGGTCAGGCCTTCATCGGCAAGCTGTCCTTCGACACCACGCTGAATGCGCTGAAATAAAGCGGCGTCTAACTCTCCGAGTTGCGCGAACGGCGGCCGAAAGGCCGCCGTTCTTGTTTTCGGGTCTCCGTAAGATGCGCCTTGCCGGCGGACCGGTCACACGGATGCTGGCGAGCCACTTATTGGCATTGTCGTTGCACCTTTGAATGCCATGCGGATTGACCGGAAATTCGGAATGATGGTGGCGGGCGCCGCGGGCGGCAGCGTCGCCATCGGGCTGATGTATCTGCTCTCCCTGCAGACCGAATTCCCGCTGGCGGCGATCCCGTTTGCCACCTCGATCGTACTCGTCACCGGAACCCCGGAAGCGTTGCCCGCGCGGCCGCGAGCGCTGGTTGGCGGCCACATTCTGTCGGCGATCGTGGGGGTGCTGGCTGTCAAGATCGCCGGACCGCAGGCTTGGGTCGCCGCGATGGCGGTCGGCATCGCGATGCTGGCCATGCTGGCAACCGACAGCTTTCACCCGCCGGCCGGGATCAATCCGCTGATCATCGTGATGAACAGCATGTCCTGGAGCTTCGTGCTGGTTCCGGTTGCAGCCGGTGCGCTGCTGCTGCTGGCCTACACCTTCGCCTGGACCAATGTCGTGCGGCGAAGCAACTGGCCCGAACGCTGGTGGTAGGTCCAGCCAGCGGTCACTCCGCAGCCGCGGCCGGTTTTTTCTCCGACAGCTTATGGGCATCGCCGTCGGGTTCGAAGGCAACGTGCCGGCCGTGCAGGCCGATCAGGGTGGAGCGGTGTCCGATCGACACGATCGTGGTGCCCTTCAGCCGCTCGTGCAGCAGGCCGTAAAGCCTGGCCTCCGACGGCTCGTCGAGCGAGGCGGTCGCCTCGTCCAGGAACAGATAATCCGGCGCCTGCAGCAACGCGCGCGCGACACCGAGACGCTGCTGCTCGCCGAGCGACAGCGTGCGGTTCCAGTGCGCCTCCTCGTGCAGTCGCGCGCCGAGGGCCGGCAGACCGACCGCGTCCAGGACTTCCACGAGCGTGGCATCGTCGAACGCCCCGGAGGCCGGATAGGACAGGGCATTCGCGAGCGTGGTCTCGGGGAAATAGGGCCGTTGCGGCAGCACCATGATGCGCGCATCGGCGGGGATAACGACGCGGCCGGAGCCGAACGGCCATAGCCCGGCCATGGCGCGAAACAGCGTCGACTTGCCGGCACCCGACGGACCGCTGACCAGCACGCGCTCGGTTGGATGGAACGTCGCCCCCGCCGAAGCGAGCAGAGGCGCGCCGTCCGGGCGATTCACCGACAGGTCTTCGATGCGGATGGAGCGGGCGTCCTTATCGGAGGTGACGGCGATATCCGATGCGGAGGCCATGCGTTGCGCTTCGTTGAGCGCGCGGTTGAAGCCGGTCAGGCGATCCACCACCGCCGCCCATTCCGCGATGCTGCGATAGAAGGTGACGAAGAAGGACAGTGATTCCTGGACGCTGCCGAAAGCGCTCGCGGTCTGTGTCAGGGCGCCGAGTTGCACCGCACCCGAAAAATACGCCGGGCTTACGACCAGATAAGGCAGGACCAGTGCGACCTGTGCATGTCCCTGCTGAACGAAGATCACCTTCTTCTGCCGCGACATCAACGCCATGAAATTCTCGACAACACGCGAGAAGCGTTCGCCCAGCCGCCCCTTCTCGGCATCCTCGCCACGCAGCAAGGCAATCTGCTCGGCATTCTCGCGCACGCGAATCAGGTTGAAGCGGAAATCGGCCTCGAATCGCTGCTGACGGAAATTCAGCGCGGCCAGCGGCCAGCCGATCCAGTGCGCGAGCAGGGTGCCGATGACCGAATAGATCAGCGCGGTCCAGACCAGATAGCCCGGGATGTTGACCGGCGCACCGAACAGCGTCAGCGGTGCCGCGGCGGACAGGCCCCACAGGATCGCGAAGAACGACACCAGCGTCACGATCGCGCCGAGCAGGCGGACCACGATGAACAGCGATTTCTCTATGAATTGATTGATGTCGTCGGCGATGCGCTGGTCCGGATTGTCCGCGGCGTCGCCAAGCAGTTGCATCCGGTAATGGGTCGATGCCGCAAGCCAGCGGTCGACATAGACTTTCGTCATCCAGGCGCGCCAGCGTATCTGGAGCCACTGGTTGAGATACAGCTGATAGACCGCGAGCACGATGAAGATGGCTGCCAGCCCGCAAAAAATGCTGATTTCGGTGACGAAGTTATCCCAGTTCCGATCCTGCAAGGCATTGAAAAACCTCGCATTCCATTGATTGATCAGGACGTTGACCGCGACGATGGACAATTCGATCGCGATCACCGCCGAGAGCAGGATCAGCCCCGCCCGCCGGTCCTCTGATCGAAAATAAGGCAGCGACAGCCGGAAGACCTCGCGAAACAGCCGGGGCAGTTCTTTCACGCTTCTAACCCTTGAAAACCCGGGCCTTTCCGCCGCGATCGCGTTGCGAAGAAAACGGCCGCCGAAGATGTCATGTTGCTCGGCCCGGTGGTCGACCAAAGCGCGACATCGGCAGACTTGTGCAAACCGGGCAAGCCGTCCAAACTATCATGAGACCCGCTGGAATATCATATACGTCTCGGCGGTTAGTCACGAAAACGGCATCAAGCCGTACAGAAACGGTCGCTAGGGAGGACTCCATGACCAAGAAGGTTGAGAAGACGTCGCGCCGCAAATTTTTGCTGACGGCCGGCGCCGTTGGCGCTGCTGCGGCTGTGGCCGCGCCGAGTGTTGTGAAGGCGCAGGGAGCCGTCAGCATGCGCTGGCAGAGCACCTGGCCGTCAAAAGACATCTTCCACGAATATGCTTTGGACTTCGCCAAGAAGGTCAACGACATGACCGGCGGCGACCTCAAGATCGAAGTGCTGCCGGCTGGCGCGGTCGTTCCGGCCTTCCAGCTGCTTGACGCAGTGTCGTCCGGCACGCTCGACGGCGGCCACGGCGTCGCCGTTTATCACTACGGCAAGGCTCCGGCGCTGGCGCTCTGGGGTTCGGGTCCGGGCTTCGCCATGGACGCCAACATGCTGCTCGCCTGGCACAAATATGGCGGCGGCAAGGAACTGCTCGACAAGCTCTATGGGTCGATCGGAGCCAATGTGCGTTCGTTCCTTTACGGGCCGATGCCGACACAGCCACTCGGCTGGTTCAAGAAGCCGGTCACCAGGCCGGACGATCTCAAGGGCGTTAAATTCCGCACCGTCGGTATCTCGATCGACGTGTTCACGGCGCTCGGTGCCGCAGTCAACGCGCTGCCCGGCGGCGAAATCGTTGCGGCGATGGATCGCGGCCTGCTCGACGCGGCGGAGTTCAACAACGCTTCGTCGGACCGCCTTCTCGGCTTTGCCGACGTGTCCAAGATCTGCATGTTGCAGAGCTATCACCAGAACGCCGAGCAGTTCGAAATCCTGTTCAACAAGGGCAAATTCGACGCTCTTCCGGAAAAGATGCGCGCCATCATCTCGAATGCGGTGGAAGCGGCCAGCCAGGACATGTCCTGGAAGGCGATCGACCGGTATTCGAAGGACTATGTCGAGATGCAGGAAAAGGACAAGGTCCGGTTCTACAAGACACCGGATGCGGTTCTGCAGCGGCAGCTCGAAGTCTACGACGAGGTCGTCAAGAAGCGCGCCGGCGAAAGCCCGGTGTTCAAGGAGATCATCCTGTCGCAGATCGCGTTCGCTGAACGCGCCACGCGTTGGGAGCAGGACACCGTCGTCAACCGCCGCATGGCGTTCGACCATTACTTCGGCAAGAACGCGGCTGCGAAGAAAATCTGACGTCGCATAATCTACAAGCACCATTCGGGCGCAACGCCCGGATGGTGCTTTGTTTATCAAGACATCTTTTTTGCCTGGGTTCCGATGAACGTTCAGCGCACGCTCCATACCATCGATGCGATCAGTACATGGGCCGGGAAAGCCTTTGCGTGGCTGGTGCTCGTTCTGGCCGGCGTTGTTTGTCTGGAGGTGTTCAAGCGGTACGTGCTCAACGCGCCGACCGCATGGATCTTCGACTTCAACAACATGCTGTACGGAACGCTGTTCATGATGGCCGGCGCGTATGCGCTGGCGCAGAACGCGCACGTGCGCGGCGACTTCCTCTACGGATCGATGAAGCCGCGAACGCAGGCTGCGCTCGATCTCGTGCTCTACATCATCTTCTTTCTGCCGGGCATTGCCGCATTGCTCTATGCCGGCTACCGCTTCGCCGCGATCTCGTGGCGCATCGGCGAACATTCCAGCATCATGGCGGAAGGTCCACCGATCTACCCATTCAAGACCATCATCCCGATCGCCGGTGCTCTGATCATGATGCAGGGCCTCGCCGAGATAGCGCGTTGCGTGATTTGCCTGCGAACGGGTGAATGGCCAAGCCGGCTACACGACGTGATGGAGATGGACGTCATCGAAACGCAGCTCGCGGGCAGCGATTACGTCGACAAAGAAGCCCGCGAGCGCGCAATTGTCGGTGCACACAAGATTGACGAAACCGCGCGCCAGCGCGGCATGACGGAGACCTGATATGAGCGATCCAGCGCTCGGCCTTGTTATGCTGGGTCTCATCGTCATCACGATCATGATGGGATTCCCGACTGCCTTTACCCTGATGGGTCTTGGCGTGTTCTTCGGCTTCTACGCCTTCTACAATCCGGCGGAGCTCTGGTTCGACAACCGGGTCTTCGATCTCATGGTCCAGCGCACCTATGGCGCGATGACCAATGACGTCCTGATTGCGATTCCGCTGTTCGTGCTGATGGGCTACGTGATGGAACGCGGCGCACTCGTGGACAAGATGTTCCACTCCGTGCAACTCGCGTTCCGCAAGATCCCGGCGTCGCTTGCCGTCGCAACGCTTGTTGTCTGCGCATTCTGGGGCATGGCAACCGGCCTTGTGGGCGCGGTGGTGGTGCTGATGGGCGTCGTCGCCTTTCAGCCGATGTTGCGGGCGGGCTACGACGTGAAGCTTGCGGCCGGCGTCATTACCGCTGGCGGGACGCTGGGCATTCTGATCCCGCCTTCGATCATGATTATCGTCTATGCCGCCGTTGCCGGACAGTCGGTCGTGAAGCTCTATGCAGCGGCCATGTTCCCGGGCCTGTTCCTCGCTTTCCTTTACATCGTCTATGTCATCGGTCGCGCAATGCTCAATCCGAAGCTGGCGCCCGGGCTGCCGGAAGAGATGACCAGAATTTCCGTTCCAGGCTGGATGGAGACCTACCGGAAAACGTCGAGCAATGTCTTTGCCGGATTGAGCCGGTCTCTCGTCTCGCCCGCGACGGCAGCGGCGGATGGTGATGGCGAAGCGGCACTCACCTACAAGCAGGTGGTCAAGAATTTCCTGATCGCGCTCGTCCCATTCTTCCTGACCTCGGGCGTTCTCGGGCTGCTGTGGTGGTACGTGGTCATCCACTCGCGGCGCGGCGCGCTGGAGGAATTCGAGGGACTTGAGCAACTGGGCTCGGCGTCCTCGGCTCCGGCGGAGGCTGCCGACACCGGCCCCTCAACCACCTTCTACATCACCTTTGCCGTCCTCGCCGTGCTGGCCGTCCTGATGCTGGCGCGCACCTACGGCCGCATGACAGCGGAGCGTCTCGTTCTTATCAAGATGCTGTCGTCGTCGGTCGTGCCGATGGCGTTGCTGATCATTCTCGTTCTTGGAGCCATCCTGTTCGGCCTGACAACGGCGACGGAGTCGGCGGCGGTCGGCTCGGCGGGTGCTTTCCTGCTCGCGCTGCAAGCTCGAACGCTGACCTGGAAGAAGACGAAGGAGGCGGTGTTTCTGACCGCCAAGACCACCGCAATGGTGTGCTGGCTGTTTGTTGGATCCGCGCTGTTCTCTGCCGTGTTCGCACTTCTCGGCGGCCAGGCGCTGATCGAGCAGTGGGTGCTGTCACTCGACATGAGCCCGACGCAGTTCATGCTGCTGTCGCAGGCGGTGATCTTCCTGCTCGGCTGGCCGCTGGAATGGACCGAGATCATCATCATCTTCGTTCCGATATTCCTGCCGCTGCTGAAGCATTTCAGCATCGATCCGGTCTTGTGGGGCGTGCTGGTGTTCGTGAATCTGCAGGCGGCGTTTCTGTCGCCGCCGGTGGCGATGGCCGCCTTCTATCTCAAGGGCGTCGCGCCAAAGCACATCACCATCAACCAGATCTTCGCCGGCATGATGCCCTACATGGCCATTGTGGTGCTATGCATGGTCATTCTGTATGTGTGGCCGGGCATGGCCCTGTGGCTCCCCGAATATCTGTACGGGCGCTGAGCCGGTCCGCGTTGCAAGCAGGGTGGAAGTCGTGTCTGACGCCAATTTGCTCATGTTGTCCGCCACTGAGGCGGCAGCTCAGATCGCCAGCGGGGCCGTATCGGCGGAAGACTATGTCCGTGCATGCCTCGAACGCATCGAAGAGGTCGAGCCGGAAATTCAGGCCTTTGCGACTATCGTTCCGGACTATGCGATCGAGCAAGCCCGCAGCCTCGACATGCTTCGGCTTCAGGGCAAGCCGCTCGGGCCGCTGCACGGCATCCCGGTTGCGATAAAGGACATCATCGATACGGAAGATTATCCGACCGAATTTGGCTCGCCATTGTTTGCCGGCCGAAGACCCAGGACGGACGCCGCGATCGTGTCGAAACTGCGCGCCGCAGGCGCCGTGATCGTCGGAAAAACCGTCACCACTGAGTTCGCATACTTCCATCCCGGCAAGACCCGTAATCCGCACGATACGTCACGCACGCCGGGCGGTTCGTCGTCGGGGTCAGCCGCTGCGGTCGCGGCCGGAATGGTGCCGCTCGCCATCGGCACGCAAACCAACGGCTCCATCATACGTCCGGCGTCTTTCTGCGGCGTCTATGGTGCAAAACCCTCCAAGGGGCTGGTTCCTCGGACGGGCATCCTGCCGATGTCGAAAACCGTTGACGTGGCCGGTCCGTTCGCGCGCTCGTTGTCTGACCTTGCTTTGTTGCTTGGGGTGATCGCCGGCTACGACGCGGGCGACTCGGACATGCGGCCTTTTGCGGTGCCGGATTTCCGCGCTTTCGCGGAGGAGGATTTCCCGATTGAGCCGCGCTTCGGATTCGTCCGGACGCCCGTTTGGGACAAGGCCGAGCCCGATGCACAACGGGCATTCGAACAACTTGCCGATATGCTTGGAGACAATTGCATCCGCATCGATCTGCCGCCGGAATATGCGGACGCGTGGGATATTCACCGCACCATCATGATTGCCGAGATGGCGCATAATCTCGGTGAAATCGTCGATCGCGGCGGTGTGGGGGTGAGCGAGGTCCTGCGCAAGCTGGTCGGCGAGGGGCGGCAAGTCAGCGCGGTTGCGTATCAGCGCGCCCTGGATGAGGCTCGGCAACTCACGGACTCGCTGGCCGGCTATTTCCAGCACTGCAATGCGTTCATCACGCCCGCGACGACGGGTGTGGCGCCGCAGGGGCTCGACGCGACCGGAAATCCGGTCTTCTGCTCGATGTGGACGCTGTCGGGCCTTCCGTCCCTCTCGCTGCCGCTGCTCACCGGAGAAAGCGGCCTGCCGATCGGCGTGCAAGTCGTCGGTGCGCCGCTCGACGATGCGCGGCTGATCCGGTCGGCGAACTGGCTGGTCGGCAAGCTGGAGCCGAAGGGGAAGCGCAGGAAGGCCTAGGCGAGGGTCCTACGCTCCCTTCGGCGGCGCGCCTAGCTTCTCGGTAAAGAACGCAATGGTGCGCTGCCAGGCGAGATCGGCAGCGGCCTTGTTGTAGCGCGCGGCACCGGTGTCGTTGTTGAAGGCGTGCTGCGTGCCCGGATAGGTGTGGATCACGTAGCTCTTGTTGTTGGCTTTCAGCGCGGCCTCGTAATCGGCAATGCCGGCATTCACGCCTGCGTCGTTCTCCGCATAATGCAGCAACAATGACGCCCTGATGTTCGGCACCTGCGCCGCCGGCACCTGCCGGCCGTAATAGGCGACACCGGCATCGAGTTCGGGACTCGCCGCCGCGAGGCGATTCACCATCAACCCGCCGAAACAGAAGCCTACGGCGCCGACCTTGCCGGTGGATTCCGGATACTTCTTCAGGAAGTCGACCGCCGCCACCAGCGCCACCAGCGCGTCATCCTGGTTGAGCTTCGGATGCAGGTCCCGCGCCTCGTCCTCGTTGGCGGGCGTGCCGCCGACCAGCGACAGCAGGTCGATCGCATAGGCGAGGAAACCATCGAGTGCCAGACGCCGGGCGACGTCTTCCAGATGCGGATTCAGCCCGCGGTTCTCATGGATCACCAGCACCGCCGGGCGCTTCGCATTGCCCTTCAGCCGCGTCAGATAGCCGTTGATCTTTCCCTTCGGCGATTCAAAGGACACCCGCCCGGAGACGAGCCGGGCATCGTCGGCCGGGATGATTGCGGCCTTGGCGTAATCGTTCTGCAGCATCGGCAGGAGCGCCACGGCTGCGGCGCTCGAACCCGCGAGATGGGCCAGCTTGTCCAGGAAGCTGCGGCGATTCATTTCACCATGTGTAAAGCGGTCGTACAGATCGATGATGCGCTGGTCCATGAAGTCCTCCCGGCGTTCAAAGATGCGAACACCGGCGGAGCGCAATGCATCCGCTGCGCGAATCTGATTGCGCAGCGATCAAGATTGCGCCTAGGATTTAGGCAGTTTCCGCCTGTGACATGCAGCCAAGGCTGTGTGCCGAGAAAGCGGGCTGGCCTGCTATTTGCTTAAAAATAAAGCTCAAAAATCGTACAGCGGGAGAGTGTCTATGCGACGTCGGGATTTCACGAAAATTGCCTTGGCCGGTGCGGCCGCGACGGTGGCGGCGCCTGCGGTCGTGCGCGCGCAGACCACCTTCAACTGGAAAATGACCAGCTTCTACGGCCCGAACGCGGCCTTCTACTCGACCGGCCCGGGCGGCGCCAAGGATCTGGCCAAGCGCATCGAGGAGATGTCGAACGGCCGCATGAAGATCCAGTTCTTCGGCGCCGGCGAACTGATCCCGGCGGCGGAAGGCTTCGACGCGGTCTCGTCCGGCACCGTCGAGATGAACTACGCCAATTCGTACTTCTGGACCGGCAAGAGCTTCGCCGCGCAATACTTCACCGCGGTCCCCTTCGGCCTCAACTTCCAGGGCTATAACGGCTGGATGTTCGACGGCGGCGGCCTCCAGCTCTGGCGCGAGGTCTACGACCGCTTCAATCTGGTGCCGTTCGTCTGCGGCAATACCGGCGTGCAGATGACCGGCTGGTTCAAGAAGCCGATCGAGAAGCCGGAAGACCTGCAGGGTCTGAAGATGCGCATCCCGGGACTCGCCGGCCGCGTCTACAAGGAATTGGGAGTCGACTCGCGCCTGATCGCGCCGGGCGAAATCTTCCCGTCTCTCGAGCGCGGCGTGATCGATGCCGCCGAATTCGTCGGTCCGTATCTCGATCGCCAGCTCGGCCTGCAGAAGGTCGCGAAATATTACTACACCACCGGCTGGCACGAGATGGCGACGGCGAGCGAGCTCACCATCAACAAGGCGAAGTGGAATTCGCTGCCACCGGACCTGAAGGCGATCGTCGAGAATGCCTGCCTGGCCTGCAACACCATCAGCGAGGCCTGGTGCCAGAAGAACAACGCCGAGGCGATGGAAGACCTGGTCAAGAACCAGGGCGTGATCGCGGGGCCGCTGCCGGATTCAGTGGTGGCGGCGTTGCGTGCCGCCAACGACAAGATCCTCGCCGAAGCCGTGGCGAAGGACCCGGTCACCAAGAAGGTCCACGACTCCTATATGGCCTACAAGGCCAAGTACGACGCCTGGGCCGATCTGAGCGAAACCGTCTACCACACCAAGATCCGGAAGGCCTGATTGCACGCTGCGGAAAAGCTGGCCGGCGGGATCGATGCTTTCACCGATCTCGTCGGCCGCGCCACGTCATGGCTGGCGCTGGGCATCGCGCTCGTCATGGGCGCGAATGTGTTGATGCGCTATATGTTCTCGATCGGGTTCATCTGGGCACAGGAACTCGAATGGCACATCTTCGTGCCGATCTGCCTGTTCGGCATGTCCTATGCGCTGCTGCACAAGGAGCATGTGCGCGTCGACGTGCTGTTCCAGTATTTCTCCGAGCGCAACAAGCATCGCGTCGATATCGTCGCGGCAATCATTTCGATGGCGTTCTGCATCATCGTGATCCGGCTCTCGATCCCCTATGTGTACCAGTCATGGTCGATCGGGGAGGGCACCGCCAATCCCGGCGGCATTGAATATCGCTACATCGTCAAATCCCTAATCCCGATCGGCTTCGCCATCATGTTCCTGCAATCGCTGTCCGAGGCGATCAAGAGCTATCTTGCGATGCGGAGAGCGTGATGCCGTATCTCGAGATTCTCGCCATCTGTATGCTGGCGTCGTTCTTCGTCTTGCTGATGGCTGGCATTCCGGTCGCGCTGACGCTCGCCACCACCGGACTTTTCTTCGGCTATCTCGGCTTCGGCAGCCTGCTGTTCAATTTGCTGCCGGGCCGGATTTTCGGCGTGGTGACCAATCAGACGCTGCTTGCGATCCCGCTGTTTGTCTTCATGGGCATGATGCTGGAGAAGTCGAGGCTCGCCGAAGACCTGATGGACGTGATCGGTCATCTCTCGGGTTCGCTGCGTGGCGGGCTTGGCATCGGCATCGTGGTCGTCGGGGTGTTGCTCGGCGCGACCACGGGCATTGTCGGCGCAACCGTCGTGACCCTCGGCCTGCTCACGCTTCCGGGCATGATCCGGCGCGGCTACGACAAGGGGTTGGCCTGCGGCGTGATCTGCGCGTCCGGCACGCTCGGCCAGATCATTCCGCCCAGCCTGATCCTGATCCTGCTGGCCGATATTCTGAACCTGTCGGTCGGAACCCTTTTCGCCGCCGCGATGATCCCGGGCCTGATGCTGGCGGGCATCTATGTCGTCTACATTCTCGTGCTCGGCATGGTGCGGCCGGAGAGCGTCCCGGCCTTTTCCGCCGAGGAGCGCGCATCGGTTTCACGCTCCGACCTGACGAGGAAGCTGTTCAAAGTGGTGGCGCCGCCCGTCGGGCTCGTCGCCGCGGTTCTTGGTTCTATCATCGCCGGGATTGCGGCGCCGTCGGAAGCGGCTTCGATGGGCGCGCTCGGCTCGATCGCGGTGGCCGCCATCGGCCGCCGGTTGTCCTGGCAAGTCCTGCGCGACACTGCGCAGGCTACCACCAAAATCACCGCGATGATGATGTTCATCCTTATCTGCGCGCAGGCCTTCGCGCTCGCCTTCCGCGGGCTGCAGGGTGAGAAGATCGTCGAAGACCTTTTTGCGTTCCTGCCGGGCGGCATCAACTCGGACATCTGGTTCCTGATGTTGATCATCTTCATCCTCGGCTTCTTCATCGAATGGATCGAGATTTCCTACATTGCGGTGCCGCTTTTCCTGCCGGTGTTCCTGCAGGCCAATGTCGACATGGTGTGGCTGGCGATCCTGATCTGCGTGAACCTGCAGACCTCGTTCCTGACGCCGCCCTTCGGATGGGCGCTGTTCTTCCTGCGCGGGGTCGCGCCGCCTGAGGTGACGACCGGCGATATCTATCGCGGGGTCATCCCCTTCATCGGAATGCAGCTTGTGGCGCTGGCGCTGGTGTTTCTGTATCCGGCCCTTGCAACCTGGTTGCCCAAGGCGATCGGCTGGTGAATCGTCATGAAGGTGCTGTAGTCTCCGCCCGGTCATGAACGGAGACTGCGGGTAATGCGCGACATTACACGCCGCGATTTTCTCGACGGATGCGCGCTGACGATCGCGGCGGGCCTGACGCCGGGAGCGCAATTCGCCGCCGCCGCGCAGCCTGCGCCGGGACCGGCCGCATCGACCGGTTTGCGCGGCCATCATCAGGGCTCGTTCGAGATCGCGCATGCAATGCGCGACGGCGAGGTACCCGATTTCGCCGGACGCCCGACCGAGGAGGATTACGACCTCATTGTTGTCGGTGCCGGGATCAGCGGGCTCGCGGCGGCGTATTTCTACCGCAAGCAGCGCCCGCGCGCCCGCATCCTGATCCTCGACAATCACGACGATTTCGGCGGTCACGCCAAACGCAACGAATTCTCCGTCGATGGCCGGATGATCCTCGGCTACGGCGGCAGTGAATCGTTGCAATCGCCCAAGGCCCTGTGGAGCCCTGTGGCGATGGGTCTGCTGAAGGATCTCGGCGTCGATATTGCGCGCTTCGACACTGCGTTCGAGCGCGAGTTCTATCCGTCGCTTGGGCTGTCACGCGGCGTGTTCTTTCCGCGCGAAGCGTTCGGCCGCGATGTGCTGGTGACCGGCGATCCGACCCACACCGCCGCGGACGAACTCGGACCGGGCTTGCTCAACGCCAAGCCGGTTGCCGAGTTCGTCGCGGCTTTCCCGCTCGATGCCGCCGACCGTGCAAAGGTGCTGTCCCTGTATGACCGTCGGCGCGATCCGCTGCGCGGCAAGAGCCGCGGCGAGAAGGAGCACATTCTCGAAAAGACCAGCTACCGCGACTATCTCGTTAAGATCTGCGGCCTGAGCGAACAGGCCGCCAATTGCTTCCATGGCCGCTCGCTCGATTTCATGGCGCTTGCCAGCGACATGATCTCTGCGGGGGAAGCGCGCGACATGGGGCTCCCGGGTTTCGATGGCCTCGGCCTGTCACAACAGGCCAGCGCCGAACGCGATGAGCCTTACATCCATCATTTCCCGGATGGCAATGCATCGATTGCGCGCCTGCTTGTGCGCGCGCTTATTCCCGGTATCGCGCCGGGCAAGACCATGGACGATATCGTGCTGGCGCCGTTCCGCTATGACCGGCTCGACCTGCGCGACAACGCGGTGCGCATCCGCCTTCAGTCGACCTGCGTCCACGTGAAGGATCGCAAGGGCGGCGTCGAGATTGCTTATGTCCGCAACGGCGAGGTGCATCGCGTCGGCGCCAGCCGCGCGATCCTCGCCGGCTTCAACTCGGCCATCCCCTATATGATGCCGGACCTGCCGGAGGAACAGCGCAATGCGCTGCTGCGCAACGTCAAGGCGCCACTGGTTTACAGCAAGGTGATCGTGCGCAACTGGGAACCCTGGGTGAAGCTCGGCGTGCACGAAATCTCCGGGCCGATGTCGTTTCACTGCCGGGTCAAGCTCGATTATCCGGTCAGCATGGGTGGCTATCGCCACCCGCGCGCGCCGTCTGAACCGATCGGGCTGCATCTCGTGCATGTACCGAACGAGAGCAATCCCGGGATGGAAGCGCGCGACATGTTCCGCATCGGCCGCATGAAGCTGCTGGAGATGACCTTCGCCGATTTCGAGGCGCGGATCCGCGATGAGCTCGATCGCATGCTGGGCCCCGGCGGTTTCTCGTCCGGCCGCGACATCGCCGCGATCACTGTCAATCGCTGGGCGCATGGCTATTCCTACGTGGAAAATTCGCTGTTCGATGCTGGTGACATCGACGACACCAAGGAGCGGGCCCGCCAGCCACATGGCCGCGTCGCCATCGCCAATTCGGATGCCGACTGGAGTGCCTATGCGCATAGCGCAATCGACCAGGCGAAGCGCGCCGTGGACGAGGTGCTGTGAGCGACGGATGAGTATTTCGTTCGTCGCCGCGAAGCGGGGACCCAGAGTTAGTTCGCTTGCGCGGGAATGAACGGAGGTCGGAGCGGCAGAGGGCGCGCCGCTACTTCTCCTTATAAGCGCTCACCAGCGCATTCACATTGGCATCGAACAGCGCGATGTAATCGTCGGTGTTGGGCAGCATCCCGACGCTGCCGGCCAGTTGCACAACTTTGGCGCCGGTGCGTTCCGCGAGCATGTTCGAATGCCGCTCCGGCTGGTTGGCCTCGGCAAGGATGAAACGGATATTCTTGTCCTTCATCAGCTTCGCGAGTTGTCCGATGCGGCCGAGCTTCGGCGGCGCGCCATCGCGCTCGGTGATGAAATCGACGATATCCAGGTTGAACCGGCGGGCGAAGTAATCCCAGTCGTCATGGAAGGCGATCAAGGGCTCGCCTTTCAGCGGCTCGAGCCGCGATTTCCATTCTCCGATCTTCTGGTTCAGCCGGGAGAGGAAGGCGGCGCGGTTCTGTTCGTAATATTTCTTGTTGTCGGGATCGACTTCGGAGAATGTCTTGACGATCGCCGCGGTGATTGAGTCCGCGGTCTGCGGGTCGAGCCAGAAATGCAGCGTCGCCAGGCCGCGTTGCGAGCGGCGGTTCCGCGCAGCGAAACCCGCTCTCACCAGCGTCGGGTCGGTTGCGGCAACGGCGGCGGACGCATCGACATGCCCTTTCTCGCCGCGCTCGATTCCGGTGCGGCCGTTCTTCTCGGCCGAGCGCGCGAGCAGCTTGTCGAACCAGCCGTCGATGCCCGGTCCCGCGCGCACCACGACGCGTGCGCCCTTCAGGATCGAGGTCTCCTGTAGCCGCGGCGCGTAGCGCTCAGGACGCTCGCCCGGCGGCACAAGGCTGGTGACGATGACGCGTTCGGCACCGACCGCCTTGGCCAGCACCCGCAGGTCACCGGTCGTGGTCACCACCCGCAACCGGTCCTGCGCCGAGGCTGTGGATACGAGTGCGGCGAAGCAGGCGAGAGCCAGAATCAGTCGTTTCATGTCGTTGTCCGTTTCCGTGCGGCACTATAAATTGACGGCGGCCTCTAATCCACGCCTGTCCAAAATTTCATCCTGCGGGCCGAACGGCCGCCCAATCAGACATCGGGGTTCTGCATGTATCCAGCGCCTTTTCGCGCGATGACCATCGCTTTGGCCGCCTGCGCTGCATCGGCGATCCTCGCCCTGAGCGCTCCTGCGGCAGCGCAAAAGGCGTTTCCCTACGGCGCTGAATTGCGGCTTGAAGCAAATCCGATGAAGGGTTCGAAGCGGCTGCCCTGGCTGCAATTCTCCGAAAACGGCGCTGTCGACATCGACCTGTGGTGCGCGACCGGCCGCGGCCGCGCCACCGTGGTGGATCGGACCATCACAATCGTACCCACGGCCCTGCGTGACAACCAGTGTTCCCCGGAACAACTCGAGCAGGACAAGGACTTCCTCAGCAAGCTGATGCAGGTCACCAGTTGGCGGTGGGAGGGCGTTCTGCTGGTGCTCGAGGGGCCCGAAGCCTTGCGCTGGCGGCCGGCGTCGAACTGATTTTGATGCCCGTCCCGGACGCGGCGATGGCCTGAGACGGAAACCGGTTTCTCAGGACCAGGAACGCGACCTTGCCGGGCCGCGGACAGTCGCGCTGTTGTGCGGCTTCCGAACGAACGGCCCAGACCTACTTCGCCCAGTCTTCTTTGTCAGTATCCCAGGTCTGACCTTTCAGCGCCTTGGCAAGCGCACCTTGCAGGTCATCGGTGCCGCTGGGTTCCGAGGTCTCCTCGTCGCTTCGGCTCGCCGCAATGGTCAGGCGGGGCGGCGCGCCGTCATCCTGGATTTCGCTTTCGGTCTGACCGATGCGAATGACCAGCGTGTCTTTCGCACCGGGTTTTTCGCCGCTGACGATGAAGGGAATGCCGATCACCTGGGTCAGCCCAAGCCCCGGAACGGTGGTGTCCGGCCGCTTCACGGTGACGGCGAGTTCGCCGGTGACATCGTCCCACTCCACCGTGCCGGGTTGCGCCGAGAACACCTTGGCGGCGACGGCGGCGAGGGCGTCGCCGAGCTTCTGCCGGTCGAGCTTGCCGGTGCCGTTGCGGAAGCTGCCTGCCGGAATGCGGACGGCGCGGCTGAGATCGATGCCGCCTCCGGTCCATCCGGCGCGGCTGACTCCGGGCATCGCCTTGGCCTTGGCGATCAGGTCCGCCGCGCGTTCCGGGTCGACATCGATCTGCACGTCCAGCGTACCGCGCCGCAGCGCCTCACAACTGGGCGCGATGCTGTAGCCCTGAACCTTCACGTTGTCCGCACGCAAGGCTTTCAGGAAATCGATCGCTGCCGTGCGTGCGACGCGGATTGCGAGCGTGCCGGGCGTGGTTTCGCGGAAATCGGCGGGGTTCTCGACGATCGTCTCTTCGACCGCGGTCTGCTCCTCGAACTCCTTGGGGCTTATGTCGGCAAGGTCCTCGGACGAGGCCTCGAGGGTCTGGTCGCCGAGTTTCACCGTGCCGTCTAAAGAAAAGCTGTTGCCGGTTCCGGACCGCCTGAGATCGACCGTGACCGGACGCTTGCCTTCCTGGGTCTGACCGGAGCCGACCAGCCGGTTGCCCTGGGGCTTCAGGGTCACAACGAAGCGGTCTCGCAAGGGCGAGCCGGGCGAGGGGGCGTGGCAGACGTCGAGTTCGGCGGAAACCACCTTGCCGCCCTGACGCGTTTCTTTCAGGAACGCGTCGGTTTCGATGTCGCCCATCAGGCCGTAAACGTTGTTGAAATAGCGAACCGTCTGCGCCGAGGCGGAAAATCCGCTGCACGCCAAAGCCAGAACAGCGACCGTCAGCACGCGCATCTGATGCCCTCCGCAGAAACCGTGACCGAATCTATCATGGCCACAAACAGGGCGCAGAAAAAAGGCGCGGCTTGCGCCACGCCTTTTCGTAACCTTTGCGAGAGTGACGGGTGTCGGGTCAGAAACCCATGCCGCCCATGCCGCCCATTCCACCGCCGCCGCCCGGCATCGGGGCCGGAGCGTCCTTCGGCAGTTCGGCGACCATCGCTTCGGTGGTGATCAGCAGGCCCGCGACCGACGCCGCATCCTGCAGCGCGGTGCGCACCACCTTCACCGGATCGATGATGCCCTTCTCGACAAGATCGACATACTCTTCGTTCTGCGCGTCGAAGCCGAAGGTCTCGGACTTGTTGTCCAGGATCTTGCCGACCACGATCGAGCCTTCCACGCCGGCATTCTCGGCGATCTGACGAATCGGGGCTTCCAGCGCCTTCAGCACGATATTGATGCCGGCCTGGATGTCCGAATTCTCGTTGTGGAGCTTGCCGATCGCCTTCTTTGCACGAAGCAGGGCGGTGCCGCCGCCGGTGACGATGCCTTCCTCGACCGCAGCGCGGGTGGCGTTGAGGGCGTCCTCGACGCGGTCCTTCTTTTCCTTCACCTCGATCTCGGTGGAGCCACCGACGCGGATGATGGCAACGCCGCCGGCGAGCTTCGCCAGCCGCTCCTGCAGCTTTTCCTTGTCGTAGTCGGAGGTGGTTTCCTCGATCTGCGCCTTGATCTGGTTAACCCGGGCTTCGATGTCCGGCTTCTTGCCGGCGCCTTTGACGATCGTGGTCTTTTCCTTCTCCATGATCACCTTCTTGGCGCGGCCCAGCATGTTGAGCGTGACGGTCTCAAGCTTCATGCCGAGATCGTCGGAGATCAGCTGGCCGCCGGTGAGGATGGCAATATCCTCGAGCATCGCCTTGCGGCGATCGCCGAAGCCGGGCGCCTTCACGGCCGCGACCTTCAGGCCGCCGCGCAGGCGGTTGACCACGAGCGTCGCGAGCGCTTCGCCCTCGACGTCCTCGGCAATGATGACCAGCGGACGGCCGGACTGCACCACCGATTCCAGCAGCGGCAGCATCGCCTGCAGGCCGGAGAGCTTCTTCTCGTGCAGGAGGATATAGGCGTCCTCCAGCTCGGCGATCATCTTGTCGGCGTTGGTGACGAAATAGGGCGACAGATAGCCGCGGTCGAACTGCATGCCTTCGACGATCTCGACCTCGGTGTCGAGCGACTTGGCTTCCTCGACCGTGATCACGCCTTCATTGCCGACCTTCTGCATCGCCTGTGCGATCATCTTGCCGATGGCCTGGTCGCCGTTCGACGAAATGGTGCCGACCTGCGCCACCTCGGACGAGGCCGCCACCGGCTTTGCGCGCTTCTCGAGATCCTTCACCACGGCGGCAACGGCGATATCGACGCCGCGCTTGAGGTCCATCGGATTCATGCCGGCGGCAACCGATTTTGCGCCTTCGCGAATGATCGCCTGCGCCAGCACGGTGGCGGTGGTGGTGCCGTCGCCGGCGCGGTCGTTGGTCTTGCTGGCGACTTCGCGCACCATCTGGGCGCCCATATTCTCGAACTTGTCCTCGAGTTCGATTTCCTTCGCCACCGTCACACCGTCCTTGGTGATGCGCGGCGCGCCATACGACTTGTCGAGCACGACATTGCGGCCCTTCGGACCGAGCGTGACCTTCACCGCATTGGCGAGGGTATCGACGCCGCGCAGCATCCGGTCGCGCGCGTCGGTGGAAAATTTAACGTCCTTGGCAGCCATTGGATTTCTCCTGGTTTGGGGGCGCCTGTCTCGATCAGTGCGCCATGGCCGGCCTTGCGCCGGTCGTCGATCTGGAGACGTGGCTGCCCGGCACATGAGGCGTCAACGACGCCTTCTACGACGGCTATGGCCGGGCATGATGGAGGGCGCGTTGCCTGAACAATGCGCCCGGTGGGGTGCGGTCGATCAGCCGACCACGCCCATGATGTCGGACTCCTTCATGATCAGGAGTTCTTCACCATCGAGCTTCACTTCGGTTCCCGACCACTTACCGAACAGCACGCGGTCGCCGGCCTTCACGTCGATCGGAATCAGCTTCCCGGCCTCGTCGCGTCCGCCCGGGCCGACGGCGATCACTTCGCCTTCCTGGGGCTTTTCCTTGGCGGTGTCCGGAATGATGATGCCGCCTTTGGTTTTCTCATCGGCTTGGATGCGGCGCACGACCACGCGGTCATGCAGGGGGCGGAATTTGGTCTTGGCCATGATTTCCTCGCGGGCTGGGCTGCAGAGCTGAAAATTGCTGACATTGCAGCTACTTGGCACTCATCTCAAAAGAGTGCCAACGGCCAGCGTGATAGGAGGCGAAAGGGCTTGCTGTCAAGCTTTATGCAGGCGAGGCGGCAGTCACGGGCCGGGGTCCGATCTCCCGCCGGGCGCCGGCAGGATTAATGCAGGGTTTACGGAATAGCTTCATCTTCGTATCAAAGCTGATCGGACCGCGGTCTCCTCAAGCGGTCCCAATCCAAGACTTGCGCCTGAGCGATCTTGACAGCACAGTGACGGAGCGAGGGGGCCGGGGACTCCCGTAAAACCGAGGTCGAGCCATGTTAGCCGTACGGCTTCGTCTGCCGATAAAAACCATTTCGGGCCTTGCTGCCGCGTTCGCGGTTGCAGGCTGCGCCGGGTCGGGGAATACGCCCACCACCATGGCGCCGGTGGTGACCGAGGTTCCGCCGGCGATCAAGGCCCAGGAAATCACCGGGCGCTGGGGGCTCGCAGCCTTCCACAATCCGCAGGATCTGAAGCGCACCGAAGCGGCCGCGCGCAATGGCTGCCGGCAGCCGTACAATATCGGCATGGGCCCGACCGGCGGCGTGGTCATGCATATGCCCGACAAGGCCCAGCCGGAAGAATTGCGGCTGAAGGGCGCGCCCGGCAACAAGACGTATATCGGCCCGCCCGGCGAGCCGGCCGGCGGCTTGCAGGATCGTGAAATCACCTCCTTCGATGGCCGCACCATGACGGTGCGCTTTCTCGACCCGGAAGTGTCGGGCCGCTACGGCACGCAGGTTTATGTGCGCTGTGCTCCGCGGGCCTGATCGCGGTTTCTGATCGTCCCAAACCATCGGCCTTGGGTTCGATCGGATGATTGCCGGTCGTTCGGCTGAGGGCTGAATTGCAGTGCCGGCACGCCGGCTTTTGCGAGCGGCATGCTAGACTGGCTTGTGTCCTGCCGGCGCCCGCATGTCCCGTCTCCGCGAATTCATTCTTGGTCCCTGGCGCGCCGTGCTGGTGCTCGGCGTCACGCAGATTCTCGCCTGGGGCATCCTTTTCTATCCGCCCGTTCTGATTATGCCGCTGATCGCGGCGGATCGCGGCTGGTCTCTCTCATTCGCCATGGCCGGCTTTTCGCTCGCGCTTTTGGTGGCGGGAACAGCCGCCCCGACGATCGGCGGCTGGATAGATCGCTATGGCGGGCATCTGGTGATGGCGGCGGGATCGCTGACCGGGGCACTCGCCGTAGCGCTGCTCACCGTCGCCGCGCATCCCGCGGCCTATCTCGCGGTCTGGGCGCTCCTTGGCGTCGCGATTGCGGCCAATCTCTACGATCCGGCCTTCGCCACGCTGGGCCGTATCTTCGGCATCGCCGCGCGCAAGCCGATCACTTATCTGACGCTCGCCGGCGGCTTCGCCTCGACCGTCAGCTGGCCGGCGACGCAGGTGGCGCTGACCTATACGGACTGGCGCGGAACCTATCTGATCTTTGCCGCGGTGCTCGCCTTCGTTGCGGCGCCGCTGCATGCCTTCGTCCTGCCGCGCACCAGGGCCGCCGCGGCGCCCGTCAGCGATGACGCGGCAACGAAGCTGCCGACGGTTCTTCCGTCGAGCGGCCTGACATTCATTCTGGTCGCTTCCGCATTCGCGGCTTACGCCTTCATTCCGTCCGGGCTGGCGGCGCATCTGATTGCGATGTTCGGGCGCGCCGGGATCGATCCCGCGACCGCCGTGACCATCGGTGCGCTGTTCGGACCCTCGCAGGTTGCCGCGCGGATCTGCGAATTGACGTTTGGCGGACGCGCGCATCCGCTCAATCTGGCGCGGTTTTCGGTCGCGCTGATACTGGCCGGCTTTGCGGTGCTGGCGGTGTTCGGTTTCGCGCTCTGGGCGGCGATCGCGTTCGCGGTGATGTTCGGCGCCGCCAACGGCCTGCTCACGATCGCTCGCGGCGCGGTGCCGCTCGCGCTGTTCGGCGCCACCCGCTATGGCCGCGTGCTGGGTCGGATCGCCAAACCCTATCAGGTAATGCAGGCGGTGGCGCCGCTGGCGCTTGCCTTCGTTGTCGAGCGTAGTGGCGATCCGATGGCACTGGCGGTGACGGCGGCCTTCGGCGTCGTGTCCATCATTTGTCTGATCGCAATCCGCCGTCCGAAAGCCTGATACGGGCATCCGGGGGCGTGGTCAGGCCTGCAATTTGTCGAGCGTGATCGGCAGTTCGCGGATGCGCTTTCCGGTTGCGTGATAAACCGCATTGGCCACGGCGCCTGCAACACCCACAATGCCGATTTCGCCAAGCCCCTTGAGGCCGAGAGGATTGCTGTCGTCCTTTTCGTCGACGAAAATCACCTTGATGTCGTGAATGTCGGCGTGAACGGGCACGGCGTATTCGGCAAGGTTGGCGTTCATGATGCGTCCGAGCCGATGATCGATATGCGTTTCCTCGTGCAGCGCCATGCCGATGCCCCAGACCACCGCGCCGCTGATCTGGCTGCCGCCGGTCTTGGTATTCAGGATGCGCCCGGCCGCAATCGCACTGACGGCGCGCGTGACTCGCACAACGCCGAGTTGCTCGTCCACCTTCACCTCGATGAAATGGGCGGCGTGCGTGTTGTTTGCTTTCGAGTGGTCGCCGTTCGGACTGGTGGTTTTCTCCTGCTCGATGCGCTCCACGGCGCCATGCCGCATGGCGTCGGCGATCGTGACGCTGCGTGAGGCGTCGTGCTTGCTGACCAGTTTGCCGTCGGCGAGCGTGACATCGCTGGGTGCGGCATCCGCGAGCGGCGAGTTCGATACTTGCTTTGCCATGCGCAGCAGATCATCACGGATCGCGCCCGCCGTGGTGACGATGCCGTTCGATACCGAGGTCGCGATCCACGATCCGCCTTCGACCGGCGATTGCGGCAGGCTCGAATCGCCGAGCTTGATGCTGATATTCTCGATCGGTAGGCCCAGCATGTCGGCCGCAACCTGCGCCATGATCGTGTAGGTGCCGGTGCCGATGTCGGATGTCGCGCAGGCGACTTCGGCATGTCCATTCGCAGTCAGCGCGATGCGCACCGTGATCGGCATCTGCAGCGCCTCCCAGATCCCGGTCGACATGCCCCAGCCGACCAGATCGCCGCCATCGCGCATCGAGCGCGGTGCGGGATTGCGCTTGCTCCAGCCGAACGCCGCCGCGCCCTGGCTGTAGCATTCGCGCAGCGCCTTGCTGCCGAACGGTTTGTCCTCGTTCTGGTCGCGGTCGGAATAGCACCGCAGGCGAAGCTCGAGCGGATCGAGCTTGAGCTTGACCGCCAGCTCGTCCATCGAGGATTCGAGCGCGAACAGTGCCGTCACGGCGCTGGGCGCGCGCATGTCGGCGGCGGTCGGCAGGTCAAGCCGTGCCAGCCGATGAACATATTTCGCATTGGGGGACTTGTAGAGCAGACCCGACCAGCCGGTCTCCTGCCGGTGGAAGTCCTCGTATTGCGACGTGACGGTGACGGCGTCATGGGTAATCGCATCGAGCGTGCCGTCGCCGTTCGCGCCGAGCGCGATGGTCTGGATCATCGCCGGCCGGTAGCCCAGTTCGTACATCTGCGGCCGCGTCAGAACGAGACGCACCGAACGCTGCAGCGCGCGCGCCGCCAGCACCGCCAGTGCGACCTGGAATTGCGGCCGCAGTCCCGACCCGAAGCCGCCGCCCATGTAAGGCGACATGACGCGCACATCTTCCGGCTTCATATCGAAGACGCCGCAGACATACTTGTGGACGTTCTGCACGCCCTGGGTCTTGTCGTAGATTGTGAGCTTGCCGCCGGGCTCGTACACGACCGTCGAGGCATACAGCTCCATCGGGTTGTGATGTTCGATCGGCGTGTAATACTCGGCCTCGTGACGGACGGCCGCCGCTGCCAGCGCCTCCTCCGGCTTTCCGCGGGCTTTGGGCGGGGCCATTGGCCCCTCCTTGGTCTTGACCGGCGTAGCCCTGTCGCGCTCGCGAAAGATGTCCGTAACGAAATTTTCCGTCGCGTACTCGACCTTCACCAGAGATGCCGCGTAGCGGGCGATCTCCGACGTTTCGGCGACGACCATGGCGACCGGCTGACCGTTGAACATGATCTTGCTGTCGTAAAGCGGCCGGTAAGGCGATCCGTCTTCCGGTGCCACCTCGTCCTTATAGGCTTCATCCTTGTCGGCCATGGCCGGCCGGTTTTGGTATGTCAGGACGGCGAGCACACCCTTGGTCGCCTTCGCGGCGCTGTCGTCGATACGGGTGATACGGCCCTTGGTGACGGTCGAGGTGACGAGGCTCGCATGGGCGAGACCCGGTGAGTTGAATTCAGCGGCGTATTTGGCGGCGCCGGTGACCTTGGCGATGCCGTCGATGCGGGATGTTGCCGTGCCGATGTAAGGTGCCATGGCCAAAGCTCACGCGATCTTCTTGTTGGATTGCGATTGCGGCGTTCCGCGCGCCGCCTGCGACAGCGCGCGGACGATGGTGCGGCGCGCCAGTTCGATCTTGAAGGTGTTGCCGCCGAATCCTTCAGCTTCGCGCAGCACGATATCGGCAGCCCTAGCAAACGCCACTTCATTCGCCGGTTGACCGCGAAGCGCTGCCTCCGCTTCGGTGCTGCGCCATGGCTTGTGCGCAACGCCGCCAAGAGCGAACCGCGCTTCTTTTATGGCGTCGCCGTCCAGTTCAAATCCCGCGGCGACCGAGACCAGCGCGAAGGCGTAAGACAGCCGGTCGCGGATTTTGAGATAGGTGTAGTTCGACGCAAAGCCACGCGGCGGCAGCTCGACGGCGGTGATCAGTTCATCCGCCTCGAGGTTGGTGTCGCGCTGCGGCGTGTCGCCGGGCAGTCGATGAAACTCCGCGAACGCAATCTCACGCTCGCCGCGCGGTCCGGCGACGTGGACTTTCGCTTCCAGCACCGCAAGGGCCACGCACATATCGGACGGGTGCACGGCAATACAGGCTTCGCTGGTGCCGAGGATCGCGTTCATCCGGTTGACGCCGTTCCGGGCCGAGCAGCCGGAGCCCTGTTCGCGTTTGTTGCATGCGGTCGTTACGTCGTAGAAATAGGCACAGCGCGTGCGCTGGAGAAGATTGCCGCCGGTTGATGCCATGTTGCGCAGCTGCTGCGACGCGCCGGCTTGAATGGCGCTCGCCAGCATCGGATAGCGGCGCTCGACGACCGGGTGGTAAGAGAGATCGGAATTGGGCACCAGCGCGCCGATGTACAGGCCGCCGTTCCTGGTCTCCTCTACCTTGTCCAAGGGAAGCCGCGTGACATCGATCAGCTTTGCGGGCTTCTCGACATCCATTTTCATCAGGTCGACCAGATTGGTCCCGCCGGCGATGAATTTTGCGCCTTTGCTTGCGACCATCTGCTGCACGGCATCGGCGACATTGCTCGCACGCGAATATTCGAAGCCGATCATGACTGCCCCATTACCTGCTGGATCGCCGCAACAATGTTCGGATAAGCGCCGCAGCGGCAAATGTTGCCGCTCATCAATTCGCGAATCTGGTCCGGCGTCTTCGCCTTGCCTTCGGTGATCAGACCTGCTGCCGAACAGATCTGGCCCGGCGTGCAATAGCCGCACTGGAAAGCGTCGTGATCGATGAAGGCCTGCTGCAGTGGATGCAGCTTACCGTCGGTCGCAAGGCCTTCGATCGTCGTGATGCTGGCGCCATCCTGCATCACAGCGAGCGTCAAACATGAGACCACGCGCCGGCCGTTGATCAGAACGGTGCATGCGCCGCATTGGCCCTGGTCGCATCCTTTTTTGGATCCGGTGAGGTCGAGTTGCTCGCGCAGCACATCAAGTAGCGTCGACCGCGGGTCGAGCGTGAGCGCATGCGGCCTCCCGTTGACGGTGATGTTTGTTTTCACGCCTGATGAGACCCCGTTCTCCGCAATCTGAGCAGGGGCGGTATCGGAGGGCAGGGTGAGGGCCAGCGGCAACGCCGCTCCGGACGCGACAACCTCGCGGCGGGTTGGGTGTGAAGCACGAGTCGTCGTCGCTCGTGATGCGTCATTTGGCATGGACAACTCCAGGCGAGCATTGCGCATGCGTGCAGCCGTCCATCGCGAACCCGTGCGCGCACGCGAGCGATCAATCTCGATAGACAAGAATAGTTTCAAAGAAAAAAGGCCAAATGGCTTTATTCGCGAAAATGTTTCCGCATTGCGGCCAATGTTCTCAGCTTGCTGCCAAAGCTGCAAAAATTGTGGGCAGGCTCTGCATGCAGGTGCAAGGCGCCACGCCGGTCACCGGAGTTCCGGCACCTCGTTCAAAGCATAAAACGCGATCGACCCCGTGCGCCCCTTGACCGTCGCGTGGTGCAGCTCATGGCCCTCGAGCTTGAGCCCGGCCGCTTGTGCCGCGGCCTGCGACAGGATCAGCGAGCAGGAATGGTCCTTAGTCAGGCCCTCGAGGCGCGCGGTGGTGTTCACGGTGTCGCCGATCGCGGTGATGATCTGCGAGCGCGGCGGGCCCATCGCACCGACAATCGCTTCGCCGAAATGGATGCCGACGCCGATCTTTAACGGCTCTTTGAGGTCGGCCTTCAGCCGGAGATTGACCTGGTCGAGGCGCATCAACACCTCGCGAGCGCCGCGCAACGCCTGCACGGCGCTCGCCTTGGGATCCGGCGTATCGAGCCCATAGATCGCCATCAGTCCGTCGCCGGTGAAGTTCGAGTAGTGACCGCCGGTCGCCGCCAGCGCCTTGCTCATCTCGTCGAAAAACTGGTTGAGGATGAACAGGACGTCGTAGGGCATCCTGGCTTCACCGAGCGTGGTTGAGCCGCGCAGGTCGATGAACATCACGGTGAGCTGGCGCTCGCTGCCTTCGGCGCCGGCACGGATCAGGCCATAGGTTGCGGTCGCATCCGCCGTCAGCAGCGGCAGCACCGTTATGTCGGAGGTCGGCCGCAACTGACAGGCAAGCCGGACGCCGTCGTTTGCGCCGATCCGCGACAAGGCCGTGGCCTCGAGCCCCTGCGGTTCAGGCAATCCGTCCTGCCCGTTGGTCACCCGGATGCGGCAGGTGGTGCAGCGGGCGCGGCCGCCGCAGACCGACGCATGCGCGATACCGTTGGCGCGCAGGGTTTCGAGCACGGTCGCTCCCGGCAGGATCCTCATGGTGCGGCCAACGGCATGGGTGAGCCGTGGCGCCCGGTACATGCGGTGAATGAGTCCGCGGACGGTGCGTGCAATGAACGGCAGCAGCACCAGGCCGGCATAGACGGCGAACGTGATGTAGATGGCCTGCCACGCCTTGGCGATCGCCTCCGGAGAGAAATTACCCTCGCGGATGAGTTCGCGGACGAAGTCCGGATCCTGTGCATCCCGCAGGATCTGGTTTCCGCCGGAGATGTATCCGGCGATCGACAGCGTAGGGATCAGAACCGCAACGGTGGCAAGGGTTGGAAACCACGCGGCGTACCAGCGTTTGGGCCGCAACCAGAAATGCAGGCCAATGCAGGCGTGAATCCAGACCGTCAGGATCGCGGCGATATGCAGATAGACGAACCATGGCGCGCCGAACAGCACAGGCCGGCCGAGCCAATGCGAGGCCAGAACCGAGGAATAGCTGTTGTCAGTCCCGAAGAAGTCGTCGGCGACCTTTGTCCCGACGACATGGATGATGATCAGCAGCGGAATCGCGAGCCCGAGCGCGATTTGTGCGATCTCCCAGGCGGGCATGCGCAGATAGCGGCGAATATAAATCGACCACAGCGCGTTCAGCACATGGACTGTCAGCGCGATCACAAGCAGGCCGGTGCCGACGTCCGACAGCCAGAATCGCATCAGCACGTCGAAGGCCTTTTCGGCCACCGGTATCGAAATGATCAGAAAAATATGGCTGCCGAAATGGCACAGCACGAATGCGAGCAGCACGAGCCCGCTGACGAGCCGGGCATACGCGCGCACAAGCCGCGCGGTGCCCGTCATCCGTGCGACGCGGGCGGGCTTCGGCGGCACGGCAAGAGCGGCTGGTGAGGAGGCGGACATGGCTCGGGACCGGTATCTACCACAGGCGGCCGGTCTTTATATCATCGGTTAGTGAAACAGCTTGTCGATCTCGGCCTGGGTCGAATGTCCGCTGTCGCCGCTGAGTTTCGGCCCGCTGAGGAAGCCGTCAAGGCCGCTGGTGGTCGATTGGGCGGCGTCGACATCAAAGCGCTCGATCACGCTCCAGATTTCCATCATCCGCGCCAGATGCTCCTCGACCAGTTTGAGCATGCCCGCGACCTTGGCGATCCGCTGGCCGGTCAGGTCGTGGAAATTGCAGGCTTCGAAAATCGCGGTGACGCGCTCCTGGATATCCTGCGCCAACCCCCGTTCGTGGCTGCCCTTCAAAAGGCTTGCGAGCGCCTGGGCCGTCTGGTCGATGTCCTCGGCTGCTTTCAGGATGCGCTCGGTCGCTGCCGTTGTGTCGGCGAACACCGCCTCCAGTTCCCCGGTGACGCGCGCAACGCGCCCGGAATCAAAACCCTGGTTCTGCAACGAGCCGATCTCGGCGCGGGTCTCCTTGATCGCGCTGCCGATCACGTCCAGCTCGATCCTGAGCTTGCGCGCGTCCTGCGACGGTTCGAGGGACGGAAGCGGTTCGCCGCGATCCGGCCGGTGCTCCTCCATCAGCGCGCGCATGGCGCGCAACTCGGCGATCACGTCGGCGGGGTGTTCGCCATCCCGGGACACGTCAGCGCCCCGAGGCTCGAACCTCGCTCGCATCGTTTCTTCGATCCGGAAAATCTTGCGCTGAACCGGCATGGTGGTCCCCCGCGATACTCATAACCAAACCGGCTTAATGCGGGGTTCATGCCTGCTTGGAAGCGAAGCGTTAACCACGCCGCTTCACCCAAAATAAACGCTAATCGCAGGTAAAGGCCGCCCGATCGTGGTTAGCGATGCGTTGCCGCGCGCTGTTTACCATTCGCATCGATTTTTCCCGTGTAGTCGCTCGCATGAGCGGCGCCGCTGTTTGGCGCCCATCTCCAAGCCGATGTCGAACAAGTGTGAGTAGCGTCGATGAAGCGTTCTGGTCTTTTGCTTGCCGCAGCCATGACCGGTGTAACCGGTGCTGCGCTCATCTCAACGCCGGTCCATGCGCAAAGTCAGCCGAATATGGGCGGCGGGTTTATCGAGTTTCTGTTCAGCGGTGGACAATCCGGCGCGCAGCCGCGCTACCGCGAGCAGCCGGCCTTTCCCGGCGCACGGGTTCAGGGCGATGAGCAACGTTCGCCGGGCTATTACCAGCCCGGGATGTATCAGGATCCGAACGGCACTCCGCCGCTGGTCTATCGCGGTCCCGATCAGGGAGGCTCACGCGCCTTCGATCCGCGTTTCGCCAAGCAGGTGGTGCCGTATTCCGGCAAGGAAAAGCCCGGCACGATTGTGGTCGATACGCCGCAGCGCTTTCTCTATCTGGTGCAGGATAACGGGACCGCACTGCGCTACGGCATCGGTGTCGGACGCCCGGGTTTCACCTGGGCCGGCGTGAAGTCGGTCACCCGCAAGGCGGAATGGCCGGACTGGGTGCCGCCTAAGGAAATGCTCGCCCGCCGGCCGGAATTGCCACGCCACATGGCCGGCGGACCGGACAATCCGCTCGGCGCGCGCGCGCTGTATCTCGGCTCGTCGCTTTATCGCATCCATGGCTCGAACGAGCCCTGGACCATCGGCCAGGCGGTGTCGTCGGGTTGCATCCGCATGCGCAACGAGGACGTCACCGATCTCTACGAGCGGGTGAAGGTCGGCACCAGGGTTATCGTGATCTGATCGCAAATGCGGCGATCAGCGGGCCGCGCATTCGCTTGTCTGAAGGTCCCCAGCCTTCCGTAAACGATGGCCGGCCCGTCAATTAAAAAAGGTCCGCTCGCGAGAGCGGACCTTTTCTTTTTCGTGCGGCGGGTGGATCAGAGATCGTAGTCCATATCCATGTCGAAGCCGCCATCGTCTTCCGGCATCAGCGCGCCGTCGTCGGCCGCGCCATGCGCCTGATCGTAAAGCCCGGTGCGGTCGCTGGCGCCCTCCGACCGGCCGACGCTGTCGAGCCCGGCCTGTTGCGCGAGATTGCCTTCGCCCCCGGCTGCGTCGCCCCAAGGATTGGCTGAAGGATTGGCCGCAGCCGCATCCTTACCGGCGACGTCACCAAGGCCTTGCGCCTTGGCCTGGCCTCCGAACATCCCGCCAAGCGAATTCATCAGCAATGAGCCGCCGATCGCGCCCGCAGCCGCGGCCGCTGCGGTTCCGAGGAACGAGCCACCGGCACCGCCGCGTCCGGCATCGGCCTGCGGCGCCGGCCCGCCCTGATAGCGACCCGGGTAGCCGCCTTGTTCCGGATACGCGTCGCCCGATCGCTGAAAGCCGGGCGGCACGCCCATCGGACGGTCGCCTGGCCGGTCTCCCGGCCGAAGACCGCCGACCGGCGGCACGGAAGAGCGGGTGTTGCCGCCGCCAAAGACCGCATCGCGCATCGAACCCAGAAATCCGCCGCTGTCCTGCGGCGGAGCCTCCGCGGATTCCAGTTCGGCGATGCGTTCATGGGCCTGACGCAGTGCCTCCTCCTGCAGGAGCACCGTCTGCACCAGCGCGTAGGTCGCGTTCGGCGCCCGGCGCAGTCCGGCTTGAATCGCGTCCTCGGCGTCGGGCTCGCGCGGATTGCGCTCGAGCGTCGCAAGCCGTTCGAACAAGTCATCGACCAGTCTGCGTTCCTGCGGTGTCATAAGTTCCTCCTTCGAATCCGCGTCTGCGGACGCGCAGGATGTAGGAATGCGGATCGCGCTGCGGGAGAGGTCACGACAACGTGACGCGATGGGTCCGCAGGAGGTCGGGGAAGGTATCGCCGGCCAGGAAGGCGTGCTCCCGTTCGCGCAAATTGGTGAGCGGATCCAGCGCCTTGAGTTCGTCGTCGACAAATCCGGGATGACACATGACGACGCCGCCATCGGGCAGCCCATCGAGAAATTTGGCAAACAGCGTGGCGAAATCCGGGTCGGTGCTGAAGTCATAGCTGCCGGCAAAGCCAGGATTGACCGTGACTCCCAGGGCCGTCGCGCGTTTGCGAAAGCCCGCACTCATCATGTCGAGCAGCAGGCCCTTGCGGTCGGACATACGCGCCGACAGAGGTGTCACCCGTCCGCATTGCCGCATCCAGGCGCCGGGCAGGCTTTCGCGAATGACCGACAGGACTGCATCCCGGATCTGCGGGAAGATCTGCACATGCTGATGGCCGTCGACATAATCGGGGAGATAGCCGAACGTCTGCGAGAAGGCGGCAATCTGCGTGCGCAATTCGTGGGCGATGCGCTCGCGGTCGAGCCGCGCGATCAGCGCGCTGCCGAGCGTGGCGGGCAATGACAGGAAGGCACCGTCCTGCAAATGGGTGTAGCTCTCGCTCGACGGCCGGAACGGCGCCGTGAGGGTGAAGTGCAGGCCGATCTGCAGATGCGGCGCGATGCGCTTCAGGGCGGTGAGTGCTGCCGCCTCTGTCGAGGTGAGGGACGGCGCCACCACCATCGCCGAGGTGGCATTGATGCGGCCTTTGGCGATCAGGCTGCGGATCGCTTCGTTGACGCCGGGCGAGATGCCGTAATCGTCCGCGCATAACACGATGCGCCGCAGGTTGGTCGCGTTCATCTGATCAGGCGGCCGCGCCGGGCTGGCGATCGTCGCCGGCGTCTTCGCTCGCCTCGCTGCGGGTCTGATGTTCGGCGACGAAATAAACCGGTCGCGCCTTCTGCTCGGACAGGATCTTGCCGATATATTCGCCAAGCACGCCGATCATGATCAGTTGCACGCCGCCCAGCACCATCAGGCCGACTACGACTGACGGATAGCCTGGCACCGACTTCCCGTACATCAGGGTCTCGTACAGGATCGCCATACCGAAAATCAGGGCGCCGGTTGCCATCAGGATGCCGAGCAGGCTCGCAATGCGCAGCGGCGCCACCGAAAACGATGTCAGCCCCTCGATCGACAATCCGATCAGCGCGCCGAAATTCCAGCTCGAGCTGCCATGCTCACGATCGATCGGCTCGTAGTCGACGCGCAATTGCCGGAAGCCGATCCAACTCGCCAGACCTTTGAAGAAGCGGTTGCGCTCCGGCAATTGCCGCAACGCATCCGCCGCGCGCGGCGACAGCAAACGGAAATCGCCGGCGTCCTCCGGAATCTTGTAACGCGCGCGGAAATTGACCAGCGTATAAAACGTCTTCACGCCGATGCGGCGCAACAGCGATTCCTGATCGCGATGCGCCTTGGCGGTATAGATCACGTCGTAACCGTCATCCAGCCAATGCCCGACCAGCCGCTCGATCAGCGATGGCGGATGCTGGCCGTCGCCGTCCATGAACAGCAGCGCGCCGTGACGCGCGTGGTTCAGTCCGGCCATCAGGGCCGCTTCCTTGCCGAAATTGCGCGACAGCGACAGCGTCTGCACGTCTAGGCCGATCGCCGGCAGCGCGCTTGCAACCGCATAGGTGTTGTCGCGCGAACCGTCGTCGATATAGACGACCTCGATCTTCAGTCCACGGGATTGACGCAACGCCTCGGCGGTCTCGCACAGCCGCGCGTGGAAGGCGGGCAGATTGCCGGCTTCGTTGAAGCACGGGACGATGATTGACAGTCCCAGTTCGTCGCGCTTGCGCGCGGCTGCGACTGCTGTATTGCCCTCTCGTCTGGTCCTTGCCGGCATCTCTCGCGCCCTCGCGGCTTGCGCGTCTCGTTCGCAACATATATCCGCAAGTCACGGATATTGCATGAGCTTTTGTTCAGAAAGCGCCGTTCCGTCAGAAAGTTAACGCCCGCCAATGCAGGATTTGCCCGACCCTCAGAGCTTGCCGGCGCGCATCGTGGCGGCATTGCGGCGACAGGCGCTGATGGTCAAGGCCATGAGCTTCGCCTCGATCGGCGTCGTCAATACGCTCGTCGACCTCGGACTGTTTCTGCTGGCGCTCAAATACCTGACAGCGTCGCTGGTGGTAGCGAACGTTCTGGCCTGGACCGTGGCGGTGTCTGGCTCCTACGTGATGAATTCCTTCATCACATTCGCAGCTGAATCCGGACGGCGGTTGACGCCGCGCACCTACGTCGCCTTCGTCGCCTCGCAGCTGCTCGGGCTCGCTGCCAGCACCGGCACATTGGTTGTCGCGGCGATGGTGATGCCGGTGCTGTATGCCAAATTGCTCGCCATCGGCGCGGCTTTTCTGGTCAACTTTTCGATGTCGCATTTCGTGGTGTTTCGTAAGCCGAGGGTCTAGCGCATGTCCGTTGCAGGAACCGAGCCCGGTCAGCGTCAGCTCAACGGGCCGCAGACGACAGGCCGCAGCTATCGCAATCTCTCCGCGCCGCGTCATGCGATGGCCCGCGACAACAATGTCGCGGTGCCAATGCGCGACGGCGTGATGCTGCTTGCCGATGTGCATCGTCCCGCCGAGGCTGGCCGCTACCCGGTACTGATCGCGGCGTCACCCTATCCACGTCAGATTCAGGATCTCGGCGCGCCGATGGGGTTCATCGAGGCCGGCGCCAGCGACTTTTTCGTACCACGCGGCTACGTCCACCTGATTGCCAATCTGCGCGGCACCGGCGGCTCGGGCGGCAGCTTCGGCTTTTTCGACGCGCAGGAGCGGCGCGACATGCACGACCTCGTCGAATGGGCGGCGGCGCAGCCCTGGTGCGACGGCAATGTCGGCATGGTCGGGATCAGTTATTTCGCCATGACGCAGCTCGAAGCCGCGGTCGAGCGGCCGCCGCATCTGAAGGCGATCTTCCCGGTCGCGGTCACCGCCGATCTTTACGAGGCTGCAGTTCACCACGGCCTGTTCTCCAGCTCGTTCGTCACGCCGTTCCTGGCGATGGTCGGCATGACGTCGAAGCTGTCCGATACGTTCCTGCGCGGCAAGCTGCTCGATGCCGCGCGGGCCGTGCTGCATCTTCCGGCCGTGCACCGGAAGTTCGCCACCATGAACGGCGAGGCCGCGGTGACGGCGCTGAAGCTGCTGATGAAGCTGCATCACGATCCGCATCCCTGGGATGATATTTGGCGCACCATCGCGGTCGAGCGGCCGCTGCGCGATGCATGGTGGGACGAACGCAATCTCCTGCCGCTGCTGCACAGGATCGAAGTGCCGGTCTATCTTGGCTGCGACTGGCAGAATGTGCCGCTGCATCTGCCGTCGACTTTCCCGGCCTTCAACGCGCTGACGAACAGCAGGCATGTGCGGGTGGCGATGCTCGGCGATTATGGCCTGACCTGGCCGTGGGAAAGTCTGCATGTCGAGGCGCTGGCCTGGTTCGATCACTGGCTGAAGGGCAGCGACACCGGCATCCTCGAAGGACCGCGTATCCGTTACGTGCTGCCGGGTGCGGACGGATTTCGCGAAGCGAACAGCTGGCCGGTACCGGGTGTCGCGTATCGCGACTATGCGCTCCGCGCCGATGGCAGCCTTGCGGCCGAGGAAGGCGCGGCCGGCCACCGCGCGATGATGACGCTCGGCGCCGGCCTCAACCGCGATCATGCAAGCGAGACCGACCCGCCGTCCATCCTCGTATGGACCAGCGAGCCGCTGGAGCGCGATCTCGACATGATCGGACCGGTCGAACTTGCGGTCGATGCGACAGCGACCGCAGGCGACACGGCGTTCTTTGCAACGCTGCAGGAGGTCGATCCCTCGGGAACCGCGACGGATGTCACCGCCGGATATCTGCGCGCCAGCTTGCGCAAGGTCGACCCGGATGCGAGCCGGCCAGGTGCCCCGGTCTTGCCCTGCACCAGCTTTGAAGCGGTTCCGATCGGGCAGGTCATCCGCTACCGCATTCCGCTGGTCGATAACGCGCGGCGCTTCAAGGCCGGACACCGCATTCGGCTGGTGCTCACCGGAGACGACCAGAATCCGGGTGCGCCCGCCATCATGGGCTTCCGGCACGCCTCGGTCGGTACGAGTTGTCTTTCCACCATCCTGTCCTCGTCACGACTGCTGCTGCCTATTCTGGACCGCTAGCGCCCCGGAACTTCGCCTGCCTCCCACCCGTTGGTCCTCTGATCCATTCATGCGAGGACAACATGGTAGACGCAGCAACCAGAGACCGATTTGCACGCGCAGCGGAGCAGACGGCCGCCGCCCAGCGCGATATTCAGGCGGACATCGACCGGAAGGACAAGGCCAGGCCGAAGCAGGACAACGAACCGGGCGCCATGCAGGCCGGCGCGCGCCGTTATCCCGAACCGCCGCTGCCGGCGCAGCACCTGAAGAAACCGGGTCAGGAATCCGATCTCGATCTGTCGCCGATGTATGACGCGCCGCATTACAAGGGCTCGGAGAAACTGAAGGGAATGGTCGCGCTGATCACCGGCGCGGATTCCGGCATCGGCCGCGCCGTCGCCGTCCTCTATGCGCGCGAAGGCGCTGATGTGGCGGTCGCCTATCTCTCCGAGCACGAGGACGCGGAAGAGACCAGGCGGGCCGTGGAGAAGGAAGGCCGCCGCTGCATCACGGTATCGGGCGATGTCGCCGATCGTGAATTCTGCAAGGAAGCGGTCGAGCGTACCGTGAAGGAGTTCGGCCGCCTCGACATCCTGGTCAACAACGCCGCCTTCCAGGAACACGTGAAGGACTTTCTCGATCTCACGCCCGAGCATTTCGATCGTACGCTGAAGACCAATCTCTACGGCTATTTCCATATGGCGCAGGCGGCGGTGCCACACATGAAGGAAGGATCCTCCATCGTCATGACCGGGTCGGTCACCGGTCTGCTCGGCAACGACAAGTTGCTCGATTATTCGATGACCAAAGGCGGCATCCATGCCTTCGTGCGCTCGCTGGCGACGCATCTCGTCGGCAAGGGCATTCGTGTGAATGCGGTCGCGCCCGGCCCGGTCTGGACGCCGCTCAATCCCGCCGATCGCGACGCGAAGGGCGTCTCGAAATTCGGTTCGGACACGCCGATGAAACGGCCGGCGCAACCGGAAGAGATCGCGCCGGCTTTCGTGTTTCTCGCCGCGCCAAGCTGTTCGAGCTACATCACCGGCGAAATCCTGCCGATCATCGGCGGCTATTCGGGAGGGTAGCGGTTATCGAGCGTATCGCGAGGCCGGACCCGCGCTAGGCCCGCCTCGTTGCGGCAGCATCCGCACAAGCGTGCGATCCCCGAGTATCCAGTGATGAAAAAGGGAAGCTGCAGCGTGAAGGCCCGCAAAGACCACCAGACTGTTGGTGAGCAATTCGTGCATTTCTTTGACGTTACGCGAGAAAGCCCTGTTTTCCGGCCACGGCGAAGGAATTTCCATTAGCCCGAACAGAGGCAGCGCGTTGCCGCGCGCGAATTGCAGGACCACGCCGGAGATCACGGCCGCTATCAGCAGGGCATAAAGCGCGTAATGGGCTAGATGCGCTGTGAGATCGAGCCATTTCCCAAGAGCGGATGCTTCGAGCGGAGGCGCAGGATCGAACATTCTCCACAGCACGCGAGCCGACGCGGCAATCAATATGGCGAGTCCGGCCGACACATGGGCGAACAACTGATATGCGCGGGGCGCACCTTTTGGAAGTACGTCGTCGAATGTCCCGAGCAGCCATGCAACGATGACAAGCCCTGCTGTCAGCCAATGCAGGGACATGGGAACTGCGCCGTAGCCGGTCGCCGAGTTACGATATTGCATCAATGAAGCATATCGAACGCGACCGGTGCTAAGTTGATCAGTGTCAACCACAACCCAGTCGAAATCTTGCCTATGAATCTCAAATTTCGGGCATGTTGGTACATAGCCCGACTGGGATCTAATTCATGAGCCGGCTTCGGACGCACCCGGAAAATCATCTCGTCGACCGCATCGGCTGGCTCAGGGCCGCGGTGCTTGGCGCCAATGACGGAATCGTCTCAACCGCAAGTCTCATTGTCGGAGTGGCTGCCGCCTCGGTGAACCACAGCGACGTGTTGCTTGCCGGCGTCGCAGGTCTCGTAGCCGGCGCCATGTCGATGGCGGCAGGCGAATACGTCTCGGTGAGTTCGCAGTCGGACACTGAACATGCCGATCTTGCCCGCGAGACCAAGGAACTGGAGGATAACCCGGCCTTCGAAAAGGAGGAGCTTGCGGAAATCTACGTCAAGCGCGGACTTGACCTTGCGCTCGCGCGGGAGGTTGCAGCGCAACTCATGGCGAAAGATGCACTTGGCGCACATGCGCGGGACGAACTCGGCATATCGGAGATAACTACCGCGCGTCCGGTTCAGGCGGCGCTGACTTCCGCGGCGACTTTCGCCGTTGGTGCCGCGATGCCGTTGCTGATGGTGGTCGTGTCACCAGCGAACCTGATCGCTCCTCTCGTGTCGGCCGCATCATTAGGATTTCTTGCGCTTCTCGGCGCAATCGGCGCCAGGGCAGGCGGCGCCAACGTCATGCGCGCAACAATCCGCGTGACGTTCTGGGGAGCGCTTGCGATGGCGCTGACAGCCGGCATCGGAAAACTTTTCGGTACCGTTGTTTAAGGCTGCGAAGGCGCCGGCCCTGGCGCGAGGTTCGGGGGGAAGAGTTATCGCCTAGCCTCGATCACCATATTGAACGGCGTCTGCATCGCAGTCCGCACCGAGCCGAAGCCGGACTGATGCAGGATGTTCGTGAGCTGCTTCGGTCCGGCCTGTGCACCCAGCACATGCGTGCCGTTTTCCGAGATCGCATGCGCGCAGCACATCGTGGTCGATGCGGCGTAATACAGCCGCCCGACCGGATTGATGTTCTCCTCTAGCTTGTCGCTTGCGAACGGCTCGACCAGCATCACGGTGCCATCCTCGGCAAGGGACTTCGCCGCGTGCCGCATGGCGTTGGCCGGATGCCCCATGTCGTGCAGGGAATCGAAGAAGCAGATCAGGTCGTAGCCGCGTGCAAGATACGCATCGGCCTTCGCGATCTCGAAGCGGACGCGATCGGCGACGCCAGCGTCCTGGGCGACCTTGCACGCGATCGCGATCGAGCCGGCATGCGCGTCGAAGCCGAAGAAGCGGCTATTCGGAAACGCCTTCGCCATCAGCACGGTCGAATGGCCGTGGCCGCAGCCGATATCGGCCACCGTGATGCCGGACTTGAGCCTGTCGACCACGCCGTTCAGCGCCGGCAGCCATTCCTGCACCAGGCTTGCGCTATAGGCATTGCGGAAGAACGCAGCGGACCCGCAGAACAGCCGGCCGTCGTGCTCGCCCCAACTCACGCCCCGGCCGGTCTTCATTGCGTCGAGCGACTTGTCCTCGTCGGCCCACATCGAGGCGACGCATTGCCACGCGTTCGGCAGATAGACCGGGCTCGTGTCGTCGGCGAGGATGGCGGCCTGCTCCGGCGACAATTCGTAGGTGCCGGACGCAACATGATAATCGGCATAGCCGCCGGCGACCTGCGCGTTCAGCCATTCGTGCACATAGCGCTCGGCGCATCCGGACCGTTTCGCCACCTCGCGCGAGGACAACGGGCCCGCGCCCGCCATCGCCCGGTACAGGCCGAGCTTGTCGCCGAGGCTGACCATCACGCCGCCATAGCCGGCCGAGAGGTCCGCAAACAGCCGTCCAACGAGGGTATCCAGTTTCTGCTGGTCGAAATTCATCACGACATTCTCCGATCCGTCCGGCGCCCGCTGCACCGGAATTGGCGGGTGATGTGCCGGGCGGAGCGCAGCAAAACGAGCGCGGTACCAGCCAGAACCGGTTCATTTGTGCCAACGGGCGGTATAAGGGAGGCAATGCCCTCAGAGACCCGCCCGCTGCATGTCAGTCTGGTCGCCGTACCCGAAGCGGCGATGTCGACGCTGGTCGGCATCTATGACGTGCTGAATGCGTTTGGCCTGCTGGCCAAGACCGACCCGTCGATCCCCGACATCCCGCCATTCGCGGTCGACATCGTCGGCACCGCGCCGGGCGAGATTGTGCTGGCGAGCGGACTGCCGCTGCGCGTCGGGCGCGGCGTCGCCGATATCGAGGTGACCGATATCGTGCTGGTGCCGTCGGTGGTGCTTGGGCCAAAAGGATGGGAGCAGGGGCGCTACCCCGAACTGGTCGACTTCGCCGCACGCATGCACAAGCAGGGCGCGTTGCTGTGCTCGGCCTGTTCCGGCATTTTTCTTCTGGCCGAGACCGGCTTGTTCGATGGTCATCGCGCCACCGTTCATTGGGGCTATGCGGGAGAATTCGCGAAGACCTATCCGCGCATCCATTCGGAGCCGGAGCGGGTGCTTGTGGCGGCCGGTGCGCGCGAAAGTCTGATCAGCTCCGGAGCGTCAACGAGCTGGCACGATCTCGTGCTCTATCTCATCGTGCGCCATGTTGGCGCGCCTGCAGCGCAGGCCGCCGCCCGCTTCTTCGCCCTGCAATGGCATCAGGACGGCCTTGCGCCCTATATCGTGTTCGAAGGCCGCAAGGATCATGGCGATGCCGTCATCGCCGATGCGCAGGCCTGGCTCGCGGACCACTTTTCCGTCGCGGCGCCGGTCGAGGAGATGGTGCGCCGCTCGGGGCTTGCGGAGCGCACCTTCAAACGGCGGTTTACCGACATGACCGGATTGTCGCCGATCGACTATGTGCAGCGGCTGCGGGTGGAGGACGCCAAGCGAAGGCTGGAGCGGACCGATGCGCCGATCGAGGAGATCGGCTGGCGCGTCGGCTACGAGGACGCTGCGTTTTTCCGGCGGCTGTTCAAGCGTCTCACCGGATCGTCGCCCGGCTCTTATCGCAAGCGCTTCCAGATCCCGCAATTCGCGCGCGCTCCGGACGCACGCTAGCCCGGCTACACACCCGCCTTCAGCGTTTCGAAGAGCGGGTTGTCCTGCGTGAACACATAATCGATCTCCGACACCGAGATCGCCTCTGCACCCTTCTCGCGCAGGAAATCGGCAAGCGCGAAGATCTGATCCGGCGGACAATGCAGCGTCAGCATGCCGGACGAGGTCGGGCCGCCGAACGGCGTGACGATGCCGAACTTCTCGCGCGCGAGCGACAGGAGCGCGTCGTCGCAGCCCTTGAACCGGGTTCGCATCTCGCGGAAGGCCTGCGCCCGGGCCTGGCTGGCAAGCCGGTCGAGGATGCGGCGTGCGGTATCGAGCGTGCCATTGTTCCAGTCGGCGTTGCGCGCGGCGACCAGATTGGCCTGCGAGCGCAGCATGGTGCCGTCCTCGATCACCTTCAGCGCATTGGCGGCGAGCGTGTTGCCGGTGGTGGTGATGTCGACGATCAGTTCGGCGGTGCCGGCAGCGGGGGCGCCTTCGGTGGCGCCGAGGCTTTCCACGATCCGGTAATCGGCGATGCCGTGCTGGGCGAAAAAGCCGCGGGTCAGGTTCACGTATTTGGTCGCGACCCGCATCTTGCGATTATGCTTCAGCCGGAATGCGGTGGCGACATCGTCGAGATCGGCCATGCTGCGCACGTCGATCCAGGCCTGCGGGACGGCCGTCACCACATTGGCGTAACCGAAGCCGAGCCCTTCGAGCAGGATCACGCGCTGGTCCGCGTCCGGGATCATCTCGCGCACCAGGTCTTCGCCGGTCACGCCGAGATGCGCCGCGCCTTGCGCGAGCTGCGCGGTGATTTCCGAGGCCGAGAGATAGGCGATCTCCACGCCGTCCATGCCGGCGATGGTGCCGCGATAGTCGCGGGCGCCGCGCGGCTTGACGAGCTTCAGCCCCGCACGCGCGAAGAAAGCTTCCGCATTCTCCTGCAGCCGGCCCTTCGCCGGGACCGCGATGATCAGGGGGGCGCTCATGCCGCACCTCCTGCGAGCCGCTCGATCCAGACCGAGAAGCCAACCGCCGGGATAGGCGTCTGCGATCCAAGCCTCGTTAGCAGGTCGTCATAGCGGCCGCCCGCCACCAACGGCTCGTCGCTGCCGGCGTCCCGCAATTCGAAGACGAAGCCGGTGTAATAATCCATGCCGCGGCCGAAGGCGCAGGAGAAGGCGACGCGGCTGATATCGATCCCCTGTTTCGTCATGTCGGCATTGCGAGCCTCGAACCGGTCGAGCGCGGCGTCGAGCGACAGCCCGCCTTCCTTCGCGAGCTTGCGCATCGCTGTAGCAGCGGCATCGGGCGTACCGCCGATGCCGAGGAAGCGCATGACCAGATCATGCGTATCGCGCGGCAGCGCAGCGGAGGCGCCGAGCGTCGATTGTTCGAGAAAGCGGTCGGCGATCTCGCCGACGGAACGGCCGCCCACCGCGCTGATGCCCGCGATCGACAACAGATCGGTGACCAGTGCGCGCGCGGCTTTCGGGTCGGAGCCGGCGAGGGCCGCCAGAACGCCCTGATAATCCGCCTTGCCGTTGGTCGCATGCAGCGTCAGGCGCTCCAGGTCCTGCGCCAGCGAGGCCTTGCGGTTAAAATCCTTCACCAGCCGCCGCTTCCAGCCCGGCGCCAGATCGAGCGCGGACACCAGCGCGGTGAACAGCCCGACATCGCCGGTCATGATGGACGGCGCGCTGCGGCCGAAATGCGCGGTGGCGGCAAGCCCGAGCGCCAGCGTCTCGGCGTCGGCCGCGGCCTTGTCGGTGCGCCCGAAAGACTCAATTCCGGCCTGCAGGAATTCGCCCGGCAGGGCGCCGCGGTCGCGAAACACCGGGCCGAGATAGCAATAGCCCTGCGGCCGCCCGGCGGCGTCCGAACCGAGATAGTCGCGCGACACCGGAATGGTGAAATCCGGCCGCAGGCACAATTCCTCGCCGGCGCGCCCGGCAGTCAGGAACATGCGGGCACGGATATCCTCGCCGGACAGGTCGAGGAACGGCTCGGCCGGCTGCAGGATGGCCGGATGCGCCCGCGCATAGCCCGCCCGCTCATAGGTCGAGAGCAGGCTGCGGGCAGAGGCGAGAGTTTCGGCGCGCGGGTCGGACGGGGCCGGGGTCAGCGATCTGGTCATGGCCGCGGGCCTTTAGCACGGATGGGTTGACGATTCGACGATAGTCCACGGCAGCGCTTAATGGGCGGCGCGGCGGCAAGGCTTAACGATTCCTTTTGAAGTGCACCAATGGGATTGGTTCGGGATCACGAAGAATAAGGGACTTTGTGAAACCTTGCCGCTGTCGGGCGCAGGTCTCGCTTGGTCCGGCGTGACGTCCGGTTGAGCCCGGCGTCAGGGGAGAGCTGGACCGTTCTGGTCATGAAAAATAAGGATTTTGCCTCCATCGTGGATGGTTGTCTGGAGACGGCTATGGGTGAACCGGTGTCCCGCGCCACGGTACAAGCCTTCTACGAGGCGCTGGCTTCGCGCGATCCCGTGCGTGTCGCGCAGTTTCTGGCCGACGATGTGGAATGGCACATGTCGGGGCCGGTCGATCTGCTCGTATTTTGCGGCTACAGGCGCGGCAAGGCCGCGGTCGCCGACTATATCGGCCGGATCGTGCCGTCGGTGCTGTCGGTCAAGCGGTTCGAGCCCGAAGAGATCGTGATCGATGGCGACACGGCGGCGGTGATCAACAACATCACCTCGGTGCAGAAGGATACCGGCCGCATTCTGACCTATCAGACCGCGTTGTTCATGATGTTCCGCGATGGCAAGGTGGTATCGGTGAGGGGCGTTGCGGACACGCTGGATATGGCCGAGCAACTGGTCGGTCATCGCATCGACGCCTATCGCGATCCACGCATCGCTGAATTGAAGGATGTGATCGCACTATGACGTCAGCGATCAGCGCCATCGCATTGCCGTCATCCGCGCAGGGCAAGGACATTCCATCCTGGCTGGCCGATTTTTACCGCGCCTACGTGACCCGCGACGCGCGTCTGCTCGACGCAATTCTCGACGACGATGTGGAATGGCTCATCACAGGGCCAGTGGACCAGTTCGACTATTACGGCCGCCGGCATGGCAAGGCCGAAACTATCGAGGTGATCACGCGCATCATGCCGTGCTTCTTCCAGATCAACGACTTCGAGTTCCAGCATCTGGCGGTTCAGGGCGAGCGCGTCGCCACCTACTGGCATGTCCGCGCGCGCCAGCGCGAAACCGGCCGCACGATCTGCTTCCGGGGTGTGCACTTCATGCGCTTCCGGGGCGGCAAGCTCGTGTCCTTCCGCTCGATTGCCGACACCTTCGATGTGGCCGAGCAGGTGGTCGGCCACCCGATCGACATCAACAAGTCGATCGAACATGTGCCGCTGGTGCCAGAGCAGGACGATCTGATCACTTTGTGACGCTGCGGTCGGCGCGCTCCCTCCTCGCTTACGAGGGAGAGCGACCTCCCCCGCAAGAGAGAGGTGATGCGGGCAAGGCGACTCTAAGCCATCCGCGTCTTGACGCCGTGGCGCGCCAGGATGTCCTGAACGGTCTTGACCAGCTGGTCGCGCGGCACCTTGCGCTGCGCATCGGCCTGCTTTTGCAGATACTCGTCGCGCCCCTTTTCAAGCTTCGACAGCTCGGCGCCGAGGACCAGATCCTTCACCACCACCAGTTCGCCCAATGCGTCGTTTTTTTCATCCGAGCCCTGGATCACTACGCAGGGCGCGTTGCGCTTGTCGGCATATTTCATCTGCGGATTGAACTTTCCTGAACCGAGATACAACTCGGCGCGAATCCCCGCTGCGCGAAGCTCCGCCACCATCGTCTGATAATCTGCGATTCGATCAGGATCGAAAACCGTGACGACCACGGGGCCGAAACTTGGCTGTGCATCGCTCTTGTTCACAAGCGCGAGAGCCGCCGCGAGTCTCGATACACCAATGGAGAAGCCGGTGGCCGGCACCGGCTCGCCGCGAAAGCGCGAGACCAGCCCGTCATAACGCCCGCCGCCGCCGACCGAGCCGAATCGAACGGGTCGGCCTTTTTCGTCCTTGGTTTCGAGCAGGAGTTCTACTTCGTACACGGGGCCGGTGTAATATTCGAGGCCGCGCACGACGGAGGGATCGATGCGGATGCGGTCGTCGTCATATCCCGACGCCCGGACGAGGTCGCGGATTTGAGCGAGTTCGTCGAAACCAGCTTTTCCGGTTTCGTTGAGTGGAGCCTTGGCAGACGCTGCGGCGTCCGCTTTCAGCAAGCTCAAGACGATCTCGCTTTGGCGTTCGTCTAGACCGGCGCCTTTCGTGAAGTCGCCGCTCTCATCCTTCCGACCTTCACCGAGAAGCTTCTTCACCTCGTCCAGCGAAAACTTGTCAGCCTTGTCGATGGCGCGAAGCACAGTCAGGCGCTTTTCGCTTGCGATGTTCGCGGCATCCATCATCCCATCCAGCACCTTGCGGTTATTCACCTTCACCACATAGCTGCCGCGCGGAATGCCGAGCGCCTCCATCGTGTCCGCCGCCATCATGCAGATCTCGGCATCGGCGGCCATCGAGGCGGAGCCGACCGTATCGGCATCGAACTGCATGAATTGCCGGTAGCGGCCGGGCCCGGGCTTCTCGTTGCGGAACACATAGCCCTCGCGATAGCTGCGATAGGGCTTGGGCAGCGCGTCGAAATTCTCTGCGACATATCGCGCCAGCGGCGCCGTCAAATCGTAGCGCAGGCTCATCCATTGCTCGTCATCGTCCTGGAACGAGAACACGCCTTCGTTCGGGCGGTCCTGGTCGGGCAGGAACTTGCCGAGCGCGTCGGTATATTCGATCGCGGGCGTCTCCACCGGGTCGAAGCCGTAAAGCTCGTAGACGGCGCGGATTTTCTCCAGCATCGCCCGGGTGGAGGCGAGGTCGGCGGGGCCCCGATCGACGAGGCCGCGCGGCAGCCGCGCCTTCAGTTTGCTCGGTTTGTCGGTCATTGGTCCGGTGCTTCGGCTTCCAAGTCGCGGGCGTCGTAACAGTCTGCGATAGCAGCCGCAAACGCTTCTTCACCCTCCCCTGAAAGGGGAGGGTCGTCCGACTGAACGAAGTGAAGGAGGAGGGGGAGGGGTCACTTGAAGGAAGGACCCCCACCCGGATCGCTGACGCGATCCGACCTCCCCCTTTCAGGGGGAGGTAAAGAAAGTGGGCGCTCATGGGGGGAGGGAGAACGCACCCCTCGCATGAGAAACCGCCACTTGCGCGACGCAAAGCTATGCGCGCAATGTCTCCGGAATTCTCCAAGTCCCAAATCCCGGAGCTCCCGATGAGCACCCAGTCCGCCCGCAAGCCCGCCGCCACCGCCGTCCCGAACGACCTCGAAGCCTTCTGGATGCCGTTCACCGCCAACCGCGCCTTCAAGGCCCGGCCGCGCATGGTGTCGCGCGCCAAGGACATGCATTACTTCACCCCCGAGGGAAAACCGGTGCTCGACGGCGCCGCCGGCCTCTGGTGCACCAATGCCGGGCACAACCGCGAGCCGATCGTCGCCGCCATCCAGGCGCAGGCCGCGGAAATGGATTTCGCCCCGCCGTTCCAATACGCGAATCCGAAATCGTTCGAACTGGCGAGCCGGATCGCCGCGATGGCGCCGGGCGATCTCGACCATGTGTTCTTCTGCAATTCGGGCTCGGAAGCGGTCGACACCGCGATGAAGATCGCGCTCGCTTACTGGAATGCGCGCGGGCAGGGGCAGCGGGCGCGCTTCATCGGCCGCGAGCGCGGCTATCATGGCGTCGGCTTCGGCGGCATGTCGGTCGGCGGCATCGGCAACAACCGCAAGGCCTTCGGCACCATGCTGGCGGGCGTCGACCATCTGCCGCACACCTATAGCCGCGAGCATCAGGCGTTCTCGAAGGGCGAGCCGGAATGGGGCGCGCATCTGGCGGATGAGCTGGAGCGTCTGGTCGCGCTGAATGGCGACAACACCATCGCCGCGGTGTTCGTCGAGCCGATGGCGGGATCGACCGCGGTGCTGCCGGCGCCGAAGGGGTATCTGCAGCGGCTGCGGGCGATCTGCGACAAGTACAAGATTTTGCTGGTGTTCGACGAGGTCATCACCGGCTTCGGCCGGCTGGGACACGCCTTTGCCGCGGAACGCTATGGCGTGGTGCCGGACATGATCACCTTCGCCAAGGGCGTGACGTCAGGCTCGGTGCCGATGGGCGGCGTGCTGGTGAAAAAGGAGATTCACGAGGCCTTCATGCACGGGCCCGAACACGTCGTGGAATTCTTCCATGGCTACACCTACTCGGCGCATCCGCTGGCGGTGGCCGCTGGCCTTGCCACGCTCGATGTCTACCGCGACGAGGGGCTGTTCGAGCGTGCCAAGAAGCTCGAGCCCATTTGGTACGACGCCTGCATGTCGCTGAAGGGCCTGCCGAACGTGCTCGACATCCGCTGCGTCGGCATCACCGTCGGCATCGATCTGGCGTCGAAGCCCGACGGCGTCGGCAAGCGCGGCTTTGAGGCGATGGATCGCGGCTTCCACGAGGAAGGCATCATGCTGCGCGCGGTGGGCGATTCGCTCGCCATGTCGCCGCCGCTGATCGTCAGCGAGAGCCAGATCGGCGAGATTTTCGAGAAGGTCGCGCGGATCATCAAGGCGGTGGCGTAACCTTGCATACGATGCATGTGCCCGGTGCTCTGGCCTTTGTGCCGGGCAACCGATAACCACAGGTGTGGGCGGTTATCGCTGAGCCTGGAGCATCATGAGCAAGACCTTCATTCAACCTGCAGGAATGGCCGAGGCAATCGGTCCATTCTCGCGCGCAGTTCTCATCGACAAGCACCTGCATATCGCGGGGACTACGGCGTTGAGCCATATCAGCGGCGATTATTACAAACGGGCGCTTCCCGACACGATCGAGGAACAGACCCGGTTGACGCTCGAGAACATCAAGATGTGCGTCGAGGCCGCGGGCGGCACCATGCGCGACATCTACAAGGTCGTCATCCAGTTGAAAAATCCCTCCGAATATCAGCGAATGAACGCGGTGCGCGCGCAATATTTCAAGGACGAGCCGCCTATCAGCACCTGCTATCAGGCCAATCTCATGCGCGAGGAAATCCTCGTCGAGATCGAGGCTGTCGCCTACCTCCCCAATGCCTGACTTATTCGCGAGGAAATAAGATGATGCGTTTGCTGACGATCCCGCTCGTCCTTGCGAGCCTGTTCGTGCCGTCGCTTGCCGCGGCGCAGGACAGCTATCCCGCGCGTCCGGTCAAGGTAATCGTGCCGCTGGCCGCAGGCGGCGGTACGGATATCGTTGCCCGCACCATCGTGCAGTCGATTGCCGACGACTGGGGCGCCAACATCGTAGTTGAAAATCGCCCGGGTGCCGGAACGACGCTCGGCGCGCAGGCCCTGCTGTCGTCTCCCGCGGACGGCTATACGCTGATGTTCAACACCGCGAGCTTCCTGGTCACGCCGCATCTGATGCCGAGCCGGCCGTACGACCGCAACACACAGTTCGCACCGATCAGCCTCGTTGCGGCGTCTCCGCATGTGATCGTCGTCAGCGACAACGTGCCGGCCAAGACGTTCGCCGAACTGGTCGAGTGGCTGAAGTCGAAGGAGGGCAAGGCCACCTATGCCTCGTTCGGCAACGGGTCGTCGGGACATCTGGGTACCGAAATCCTGTTGCATCGGCTTGGCGTGAAGGTGGTGCATGTGCCTTATCGCGGCAATTCGCCGGCGCTGACCGACGTCATGGCAGGCCATGTCGACATGATGCTGGCGGACCATGTCGACGGAAACATCATGGCGTCCAAGCCGCGTCCGCTGGCCATCGCCAGCATGAAGCGCTCCGAATTTCTCCCGAACGTCCCGACCGTGGCCGAGAGCGGTTACCCCGATTACACGTCGCAATCCTGGTACGGTCTGGTCGCGCCGGCGGGGACGCCGCAGGCGGTCATCGACAAGTGGAATGCCGGTGTGGTCGCGGCGTTGAAGAAGCCCGAAATCCGCAAGAAGCTGATCGATCAGGGCATCGATCCGATCGGCTCGACGCCTGCCGAATTCAAGGGTTTCATGGATACCGAAGACGGCAAGTATAGTGCGGCGATCAAGGCCTCGAACATCAAGATGCAATGACGGAAGCGGCAGCCGGCGATGGCCGGATTGCCGTCACGCATTGAAGCCGGAGCGCACGCGCTCCGACTTCATTCCGCCGGCCGGCGGAACCCGATGACCTCGCGCTCTTGCTTCTGATCCGCCTCGGTCTCGCCGATGATGTAGGTCGGGCGGCCGCGCGCCTCGCGCAATGTGCGGCCGACATATTCACCGATGATGCCGAGCACCAGGAGCTGCGCCGCGCCGAGCAGGGCGATGGTCGCCATGATCGAGGTCCAGCCGGTGACGGTCTGCGGCACCAGCAGATAGCTGACGACCGAATAGATCAGCAGCAGCAGGCCCACCGCAGCAAAGACGAGCGCGAGCCAGATCGCCAGTCGCAACGGCCGCACGCTGTGCGCGGCGATGCCGGTCACCGCGAGATCGATCATCCGCTTGAACGTGTATTTGCTCTCGCCGTAGGTCCGCGCTCCGCGGGAGAAGGTGACCGTGGTCGTCGGATAGCCGAACCAGCGTACGGTGCCGCGCAGGAACACGTCCTGATCGCCGAAGTCGTTGATGGTGTCGATCACGGCGCGGTCGAGCAGCATATAGTCGGATGAGCCGGGCTCGATGCGCACGTCCCCGATGGCGTCGAGCAGCCGGTAATAGAGCCGCGAGGTGAGACGTTTCAGCGGCGGCAGGTCGGCTTCGCCATCCTCGCGCCGGGTGGCGACAACCTTCGCGCCGTCGCGCCAGGCCCCGATCAGCTCCGGAATCAGTTCCGGCGGATGTTCGAAGTCGGCATCCATCATGATGACGGCATGCCCGCGGGCATGACGCAGCCCCGCGCGCAGCGCTTCCTGATGGCCGAAATTGCGCGTGAACGAGATGTAGCGGACCTGGGAGTTCGCGGCCGCAGCATCGCGGATGGCGGCAAGGGTGCCGTCCGACGATCCGTCGTCGACAAATACGATCTCGTAGCGACCGAGCGGCTTCAGGATGCCATCGAGCGTCGTCGCCATGCGCGCGATGTTGCCGGCTTCGTTGAAGGCCGGGATGACCACCGAGATATCCGGCACGGGTCCGCTCATCTCCGTGTGAGGTACCAATACCGGTGCCAGTTCATAGTCATCGTCGTCGTCCATGCGATATCCGGTCATTGACTGGCAGGGCCGTGCCGGGCACTCATTCGCAGCCGGACCGACATGGCCGGCCGCAGGTGGCATACTACGACGGGCGCATGGAAGCGAGAACGACCCTGAGGGACGGCGATTTTCTCGCGGCCGTCGTAAATGTCGCGCTGCGATACCCGTTCCGGGTTCTGCTGACCGTGATGGCCGCGCATATCGTGGTCTGGGCAGCGCTGCCGCTCTTCACCGCCAACAATCTCGAGCTCGACCTCGTCGAGGATCTGGCGCTCGGCAAGGAATGGCAGCTCGGTTACTGGAAGCACCCGCCGCTGCCCTGGTGGCTTTCGGACGCGGTCTATCGCCTCACCGGACAGGTGGAGTCGATCTATTTCATCGCGCCCGTCGTCGTCGCGACCTGTTTTCTCGGCGTGTTTTTGCTGGCGCGCGACATTGCCGGCCCGGTGCAGGCGCTGATCGCCACGCTGTCGCTCGTCGGCATCCATTATTACAACTATTCGTCGGTGAAATTCGCCCACGACCAGATGCAACTGCCATTCTGGGCGTTCACCGGCTTGTTCGTCTATCGCGGGCTGGTGCGCGGCCGTCCGCTCGACTGGCTGCTGGCCGGGGCGATGCTGGCGGGCGCGTTCTGGTCGAAATATGCGGCGTTTGCGCTGGCGACGAGCCTGGCCGCTTTCCTGCTGATCGACCCGCTGGCGCGGCGGACGCTGCGCACGCCGGGTCCCTATCTGATGGTGCTGGCATTCTGCGTGGTGATCGCCCCGAATGCGATCTGGCTGATACAGACCGACTTCCTGCCGTTCGGCTATGTGAGCGGCCGCGCCATCGAAGCGAGCCGCTGGTACCAGTACGTGACCTTTCCGGTGGTCTGGATTGCCTCGCAGGCCTTTTTTGTCTTCCCCGCACTCCTTCTGCTGGCGCTGGTCCTGTTTCCGCAAACGGGGAAACAGCAGGAGTTGCCGCCGAAGGCCGCGTTCGGCCGCCGTTACGCGACCTTGCTGGCGTTCGGTCCGTTCGCAGTGGTGACCCTGGCGTCGGCGCTGACCGGGCGCAAGGCGATCGCTTTGTGGGGCTATCCGCTATGGTCGTTCCTGCCACTGGCCGCCATCGTTTGGTTCGGTCCGGTCACGGACATGCGGCGGCTGCGGATATTTGCGGTCGGCGTGATCTTCCTTTTCCTGCTCAGTCCGGCAATCTATCTCAGTACCTATGCCTTCGAGCAATTCTGGCGCCCGCGCCCGAAGGCATCGAATTTTCCCGGCAAAATGCTGGCGGAGGTCATGACGCGCGAATGGCGGGCGAAAACCGGAGCGGAACTGCGTTACGTCGCGGGATCGGAATTCGCGATCAACAATGTTGCGGTCTATTCACCTGACCGGCCGCGGGTGGTGGCGCATGGCCGGCCTGAGATCAGCCCGTGGATCGACATGAAGGACCTGCGCAAGCACGGGGTCCTGGTGCTCTGGGAGGACAAGATCAATGCCGCCCATATCGACGAATGGCGCAAACGTTTCGGTGCGCAGGGCACGGTGATGTCCCTGCAACTGCCGCGACAGACGCGGCTTCCGATAAGGCCGGTCGAGATGCGGTACTGGATCGTTCCGCCACAGCCCTGAGGCGAAAGCCGCGCGCCAAAATTCCTAAGGAGTGTCGTGCTGGATCGCTTGCGCTCCGCGCAGGCCTCATGGACATTAGTCCCCGGGCGGGCGAATCAGACGGTGGGGCGCCGCTTCGACCGCCGGCGGGATATTCATGCTGCGGCTGACGGCCATATTCATCGCGCTCTGCGTAATCGTGATTGCCGCATCGCTCGGCGCGGTTGGCTTTCTGCTGTTCGGCCTGACCGTCACCGAGGCAACCGTCGTCGCTCTCACGGCCATGACGGCGCTCGCGCTCTACAATACGGTGTCAGCCCGGCTGCGCGACCATAGCCGCGTCGGCGAGCAGATCTCCGATCTGTCGCGCGGCACCGCCGACCTTGCGCGCCAGGTTGGCGAGATCGGACGCCGCCTGAGTGCGGTCGAGGCTCAGGACGGCGCCCGGAAAGCGCGCGCGCCAAACGACGCGATGACTGCAGAAATCGGCGAACTGGGCACCCTGTTGAAAGAGCTTGCGGAAACCGTTGCGGATCACGATGCACGCCTGGTCGAGCTGAAGCGGGTGCAGAACGCGGCGGTGGCGCCCGTTCTCGTCGCCGAAGCGCTGCGCCCCGCGCCCCCGCCGCCGGTCCAGCTCCCCGAGCCTGTCGCCGAGGCGCCCGAGCCTGGCCCGGCCGAGCCGGTCAAGGCGGTCGCGGAACAGCCCCCGCCGGAACCGGAACTCGTTGCCACCGGGCCGCTGAAGGGCAAGACCGCCGAAGAAATCGTTGCCATCATCTCCGGCGCAATCGACGCGAGCCGGATCGACCTCTACCTGCAGCCGGTGGTCACGCTGCCGCAGCGAAAGGTCCGCTTCTACGAAGCAATGACGCGGCTGCGCGCCGAAGACGGCACGCTGATCCTGCCGAGCGATTTTCTCGCCCATGCCGAAAAGGCGAATCTGGTCGCGAAGATCGACAACATGCAGCTGTTCCGCTGCGTGCAGGTGCTGCGCCGCCTGCTGCTGAAAAATCGTGAGATCGGCCTGTTCTGCAACGTCTCGATTGCGACCCTGAACGATGCCGAGATCTTCCGCCAGTTCTACGAATTCCTCGAGGCCAATCGCGCGCTCAGTTCCTCGCTGACGCTGGAATTCACCCAGGACGCGCTTCGCAACATGGGTCCGATCGAACAGGAAAGCCTCGCCGGCCTGATCGCGCTCGGCTACCGATTCTCGATGGATCATGTCAGCGACCTGCGGATCGGGCCGCGCGATCTGTCGGATCTCGGGGTGCGTTTCGTCAAGGTGCCGGCGCATCTCCTGCTCAATCGGGCCGGAGTCTCCGCCGATATCCATACCGCCGACCTGTCGGACCTGCTTGGCCGCCATGGCATCAGCCTGATCGCGGAGCGGATCGAGACGGAGGCGGCGGTGGTGGACCTGCTCGATTATGACGTCCGCTTCGGCCAGGGCTTCCTGTTCTCGCCGCCGCGTCCGGTTCGGGCCGATGCGCTGCAAGGCGTGGCGGCGGTCAGTGGCATCGCGGACCGCCCGATGGCCCAGACCACCGTCGGCGCCGCGGCCAGGGCCGCGATCTGAGGCTAACGATCTGAGGGTGACGGCGCCCGCGCGCCGCGCTAGATCAGCGCCCGCTCACCGGCGGTCCGCCATCCACACAGGTTCTTCCCTTGACCATTTTCACCGATCATTTTTCATCGCTTGCGCGCGATTACGACGTGGTGCTCTCCGACGTCTGGGGCGTGGTGCATAACGGCGTTGCCGCCTTCCCCGAGGCCTGCGATGCGCTGACGCGTTTCCGGGAGGGCGGCGGCAATGTGGTGCTGATCACCAATGCGCCACGGCCGAACGGCGTGGTCGCGGATCAGCTCGAGCATTTCGGCGCGCCGCGTTCGATCTATGACGCGATCGTCAGTTCCGGCGACGTCACCCGCGACGAAATCGCGAAGCGGCCCGGTCAGTCGATCTTCCACGTCGGGCCCCAGCGCGATCTGTCGATCTTCGAGGGGCTCGACGTAACCTTCGCGCCCCCGGAGAGCGCCGATTACGTGATTTGCTCCGGCCTGTTCGACGAAGAAACCGAGACGCCGGACGATTATCGCGACATGCTCGGGCAGATGCTCTCGCGTCGTCTGTTCATGGTCTGCGGCAATCCCGATGTCGTGGTCGAGCGCGGCGAGCAGTTGCTATATTGCGCCGGTGCGATCGCGGACCTGTACGCCCGGATGGGCGGCGAGGTGCTGTATGCCGGCAAGCCGTATGCGCCGATCTACGATCTGGCCTTGAAGCTGGCGCAACAGGCGCGTGGCGCCGGTGTCGACCGCAAGCGCGTTATCGCGATCGGGGATTCGGTGCGCACCGATTTTAAGGGCGCGGCGTCCTACGGCATCGATTGCCTGTTCGTGACTGCCGGCATTCACGCGGCCGAGTTCGGCGGCCGCGACGATCCCGATCCCGATGCGGTCGAGCGCGTGCTGATCGCGGCCGGCGGCAAGCCGCGGGCGATCGCGCGCAAGCTGAAATGGTAGCAGTCTCTCGCGAAGCTGTTCCCTGCGCTACGCAGCGTAATGCGGCTGTTCGGAAAACACCGCGTCGATCTTGGCTTTCAGCGTGGCCGCATTGAACGGCTTGACGATATAATTGCTGACGCCGGCTTTCTTGGCGGCGATGATGTTCTCGGTCTTGGACTCGGCCGTGATCATGACGAAGGGCACGGCGGCGAGAGCGGGATCGGCGCGCATTTCCTTCAGCAATTCGAAGCCGGACATCGGCTCCATGTTCCAGTCGGAAATGACCAGCTTGTAATGCCTCTCGCGCAGCAGGCGGAGTGCGCTGATGCCGTCATAGGCATCGTCGACATGAGTGAAGCCGACCTGCCGCAGCAGGTTGCGGATGATACGGACCATCGTGCTGTAGTCGTCGACGACCAGAACGGGCATCGATAGATCGACAGACATCGTCTCAAGCTCCGTCGTGGCGACCGGTCCTAGCCGGGCCGCACCATGAGCTTTCTACCCACGGTAAGCGCAGCATAGCGCCTGCGCCTTGAACTTCCGTTAAACCCGCAAGTTTTGAGGGGTATCGTGGACGTTGCCTTAAAGTGCGGCGAAATCTGCCGAAAGGCGCATTGCGCGCTGCCGATGCGTGAAGCATTTTAGATTTCATTTACTGTGTTAACAGAGGCAAATGACCACAGCCCCCGCAAAAGCCGCCGTCGATCCGCGCATGGTCCGCACCCTGTGCTTCGAGGACCTGCATATCGGCATGCGCGAGACCCTGATGAAGTCGGTGATGGAGACCGACGTCGTCGGCTTCGCCAATGTGTCCGGCGACGAGAACCCGATCCATCTCTGCGACACCTATGCTCAGGGCACCCGCTTCGGCCAGCGGATCGCGCACGGGCTGTATACCGCGAGCCTGATTTCGGCGGTGCTCGGCACGCGGCTGCCGGGCGCGGGCGCGGTCTATCGCTCGCAGACGCTGAACTTCCACGCTCCGGTGAAGATCGGCGACGTGGTCTCTGTCATCGTTGAGGTGATCGAACTGGTGCCGGAGGGCCGCAAGGTGCGGCTGCATTGCGAGGCCCTGGTCGACAACGCCGTGGTTCTGGACGGCGAGGCGATCGTATCGGTGCCGGGGCGTCCGAAGTCTTAAGACCCGAAGGGCCTGGCCGCTTGACTTGCGGCGGCAGCGGGCCGACACGGTGCGCATCGACAATCCAGCCACGTTCTCAATGCCGCAATCCGAACGCCAGAAGCCGTTTGTGGTGGTCCGTGACGACGGGCCCGAAGTCGAAAAGCTGCGCGGCGCCGTGGTTGCGATCGGCAATTTCGACGGCGTGCATCGCGGTCACCGGTCGGTCATCGATCTGGCCATGAAGCGCGCCGCGGCGGCCGGCAAGCCGTCCGCGGTGCTGACGCTCGAGCCGCATCCGCGCAGCTATTTCCGTCCTGACGTCCCGCTGTTCCGGCTAACCGACGAGCGCCAGAAGCTGCGGCTCCTTGCCGCGACGCCGCTCGATGGCGCGGTGGTGCTGTCCTTCAATGCGGTGCTTGCGGGCCTGCCGGCCGAGCAATTCGTGGCGGATATCCTGGTCGGACGGCTGGGCGTGAGCGGGGTCGCCATCGGTTTCGACTTCCATTTCGGGCAGGGCCGGGGCGGTTCGCCCGCGTTCCTGACCGAAGCCGGAGAGCGCTACGGCTTTCCGGTCGATGTGGCGCCGAAACTGGAGGATGAGGGCCGCCCGGTCTCCTCGGGCACCATTCGCACAGCGCTGGAAGCCGGGCGCGTGGTCGAGGCGGCCGAACTGCTCGGCTATCCCTGGTTCGCCTCCGGCGAGGTGGTCCACGGCGAAAAGCGCGGCCGCGAGATGGGCTTCCCGACCGCCAATCTGCGGCTCGCCCCTGCCTGCGGCCTGAAGCACGGCATTTATGCAGTGCGGGTCGGCATCGGCGACGCCCGATACGACGGTGTGGCGAGTTTTGGCCGCCGCCCGACCTTCGACAATGGCGCGCCGCTGCTGGAGGTGTTCCTGTTCGGCTTTTCCGGCGATCTGTACGGTCAGGTCATCGATGTCGCGCTGATCGGCTGGATCCGGGCGGAGGAGAAATTCACCTCGATCGACGCCCTGATGGCGCAGATGAATCTGGACGCAGAGCGTGCCCGCGATGCGCTGGCCCGCAATCCGGGCGCATTCCCCCCGCTCGGGCAGATTTGACCGCGGCTCTGCCGCATCGCGCCTTTGCGCGCTGCGGCACCCCTGCTACACAGCCTCCGCCGGAGGCGATTTCCCGACATGACCCAGACTGAACGCGACTATTCCGAGACCCTGTTCCTGCCGCGCACCGAATTTCCGATGCGCGCCGGCCTGCCCGAGCGCGAGCCGGTGCTGCTCAAGCGCTGGAAGGACGAGAACCTGTACGGCAAGCTCCGGCAAGCGGCGAAGGACCGGGCGAAATTCATCCTCCATGACGGCCCGCCTTACGCCAACGGCAACATTCATATCGGCACTGCGCTCAACAAGATCCTGAAGGATGTGGTGACCCGCAGTCAGCAGATGCTGGGCTATGACTCCAATTACGTGCCGGGCTGGGATTGCCACGGCCTGCCGATCGAATGGAAGGTCGAGGAGGAGAATTACCGCTCCAGGAACAAGGGCAAGCCGAACTTCTCCGATCCCGCCGCGATGATCGCGTTCCGGCAGGAATGCCGCGCCTATGCCGAGCATTGGCTGAATGTGCAGCGCGAGGAATTCAAGCGGCTCGGCGTCGAGGGCGACTGGGATCATCCCTACACCACGATGAGCTTTGCGGCCGAGGCGCAGATCGCGCGCGAGATCATCAAGTTCGCGCAGAACGGCACGCTGTATCGCGGATCGAAGCCGGTGATGTGGAGCGTGGTGGAGAAGACCGCGCTCGCCGAAGCCGAGGTCGAATACGAGGATTACACCAGCGACACGGTATGGGTGAAGTTTCCAGTCCGATCTGCGCGCGGCAAGCGGCACGCAGCGCTGGAGAAAAAATACAAGGGCGCCTCCGTGGTGATCTGGACCACCACGCCCTGGACGCTGCCGGGCAATCGCGCCATCAGCTATTCGCCGAAGGTTGCTTACGGACTCTACAAGGTCACCGATGCCGCGCCCGACAACTGGGCGAAGTTCGGCGATCTCTTCATCCTGTCGGAAAATCTCGCCGGCGAGGTGTTCAAGCAGTCCCGCGTCACGGCCTACGACAAGATCGCCGACGTGCCGGTTGAAGATCTCGCAGATCTCGGCTGCGCGCATCCGCTGCGTTCGCTCGGCTACGACTTCACCGTGCCGCTGCTGGCAGGCGATCACGTCACCGACGACACCGGCACCGGCTTTGTGCATACCGCGCCCGGACACGGCCGCGAGGACTTCGAGGTCTGGACCGCGAGCGCGCGTTCGCTCGAAAACGACGGCATCAACCCCGCGATCCCTTATACCGTCGACGAGAACGGGGCGCTGACCGCGCATGCACCGGGCTTCACCGGCAAGCGCGTGATCAACGACAAGGGCGAGAAGGGCGACGCCAACGACGCCGTGATCAAGGCGCTGGTCGAGGTCGGCAACATCATCGCGCGCGGCCGTCTCAAGCATCAATATCCGCATTCGTGGCGCTCGAAGAAGCCGGTGATCTTCCGCAACACGCCGCAATGGTTCATTGCGATGGACAAGAACATCGGCGGTAAGGGCGACACGCTTCGCCATCGCGCGATGACCGCGATCAGCGTCACGCAATGGATTCCCGCCGCGGGCGAAAACCGCATCACCGGCATGATCGAGAGCCGCCCGGACTGGGTGATCTCGCGCCAGCGCGCCTGGGGCGTGCCGATTGCCGTGTTCGTCAAGGAGAAGGCCGACGGCTCGGTCGAGATCCTGAACGATGCCGCCGTCAACAAGCGGATCGGCGACGCTTTCGAGAAGGAAGGCGCCGACGCCTGGTATGCGGAGGGCGCCGCCGCGCGCTTCCTCGGCGATCGAGCCAAGGAAGGCTGGAAGAAAGTCGACGACATTCTCGACGTCTGGTTCGATTCAGGCTCGACCCATGCCTTCGTGCTGGAAGACGAACAGAACTTCCCGCAGCTCAGGGGCATTGTCCGCAAGCCGAAGGGCGGCAACGACCAGGTGATGTATCTCGAAGGCTCGGACCAGCATCGCGGCTGGTTCCAGTCCTCGCTTCTGGAAAGCTGCGGCACGCGCGGCATCGCCCCGTTCGACATGGTGCTGACGCACGGCTTCGTGCTCGACGAGCACGGCCGCAAGATGTCGAAGTCGCTCGGCAACACCGTCGCGCCGCAGGACGTGATCAAGAATTCCGGCGCCGACATCCTGCGCATGTGGGCCTGCGCGTCGGATTATGCCGACGATCTGCGCATCGGCGCGGAAATCCTGAAGACCAATGTCGAGACCTATCGCAAGCTGCGCAACACCATCCGCTGGATGCTGGGTTCGCTCGCGCATTTCTCCGATGAGGATCGCGTCGCTCTCGACAAGATGCCCGAGCTGGAGCGGCTTATGCTGCACCGGCTGGCCGAGCTCGATGGCGCAGTGAAGGAGGCTTATCGCGCGTTCGATTTCAAGCGCATCTTCGCGATGCTCAGCGCCTTCATGACGTCCGATCTCTCGGCCTTCTATTTCGATATCCGCAAGGACGCGCTGTATTGCGATCCGGTCTCGTCGGTGAAGCGCAAGGCGGCGCTGACCGTGATCGATCATCTGTTCCGCTGCACGGTGACATGGCTCGCGCCGATGCTGTGCTTCACCGCGGAGGAGGCGTGGCTGTCGCGCTATGGCGATGATGCGCCGTCCGTGCATCTGCAGCTGTTCCCCGACGTGCCGGCGGCATGGCGCGACGACAAGCTGGCCGAGAAGTGGCGCAAGATCAGGAGCGTGCGCCGCGTGGTCACCGGCGCGCTCGAGCTGGAACGCGCGGGCAAGCGCATCGGCTCGTCGCTGGAAGCCGCTCCGATCATCTATGTATCCGACCTCGACCTGTTCGGTGCGATCGTCGATGCCGATCTCGCGGAGATCTGCATCACCTCGAACGCGACGCTCGCCGAAGGCGAGGGGCCTGCGGAGGCATTTCGGCTCGATGATGTGCGTGGTGTAGCCGTGATGCCGCAGCGTGCGCATGGCAAGAAGTGCGCACGCTCGTGGAAGGTCACCGAGAGCGTCGGCGAAGACCCGGCCTATCCCGACGTGACCCCGCGCGACGCACAGGCGCTCCGCGAATGGGACACGCTGCGCAAGGCCGCGGAGTAATCGCCGCGACCATGAACCTCAAGAGCTACCTCATCGGCCCCTTCACCCGCGATGGCGTGGTAGCGGCGCTCGTCACCGCGCTTGCCGACCAGGCGCTGAAGCTCTGGCTGCTCTACGGCTTCGAGCTCGGCAAGCTCGGCCGGGTGGTGATCCTGCCGTTTTTCGACCTCGTGCTGGTCTGGAACCGGGGCATCAGCTACGGCTGGCTGTCCCAGGATACCGCGGCCGGCATGTGGATGCTGCTCGGCTTCAAGGTGGTGGTGGTGGTCGTGCTCTGGGGCTGGTTGTCGCAGGCCGAGAACCGGCTGACCGCCCTCTCGCTGGGGCTGATCATCGGCGGGGCGATCGGCAATGCGATCGACCGGATGGCGCACGGCGCCGTGGTCGATTTCGCGCTGCTGCACATCACCACGCAGACCTGGGCCTTCAACTGGTACGTCTTCAACCTCGCCGATGTGGCCATCGTTGCCGGGGTGGCCGGTTTGCTGTATGAAACCTTTCTGGGCGGCCGCGCCGCAAAAGCGCCCTGATTTTTCGGGAGTTTCCCGGTCGGGGACGGGTATTGAACCGTGCGGGGACAGATCTTGCGAACAGCGACAGGGATGTCTGATTTGCGCTCCGATTTGCGCCTGGCCGGCTGGCGCCGCGGCCTGATGGCCGCCATTGCCGCCATTGCCCTCACCGGCGCCGTATCGGTTTCCGTTCCGTCGGTTGCGATCGCCAACGACGACGACGAGGAAGAGAGCCTCGAAACCAAGTTCATCAAGGGCCTGTTCGGCATCAACAATAACGGCTCGATCGATTATCGCGAGCGTCCGCCGCTGGTGGTGCCGCCCAATCTCGGCCAGTTGCCGCAGCCGGAAGCCAACGCGATCGCGAATACGCCGTCCTGGCCGAAGGAACCCGAAGCCGTCGAGCGCAAGAAGCGAGCGGAGGCCAAGAAGAAACAGCGGCGGACCAGTTCCGAAGAGGACGATCGCGCCCTGAGCCCGGCCGAGCTCAATGCCTATGGCCGCAAGCCCACCGGCAGCACTGTGCTCAACCCCACTGGCCCGCAGGATGCGGAATCGGACAGTCAGCGCCCGCAGCGGCCTAGCGAACTCGGATACAAGGGCGGCCTGCTTGGCGGTCTGTTCAAGGATAATTCGAAGCCGGAAGTGGCGACCTTCACCAAAGAGCCGGCGCGCAACGAACTGACCCAGCCGCCGCCGGGCTACCGGACTCCGTCCTCGGCGCATCCGTATGGCCTGACGCCGCGCAAGGAGCAGGCGAAACCCTACGACTACGTTAACAGGCGCGGCACCGGCGAATAGCGTGTCGGAAATTTAATCATCCGCGCGTTCTGAAGGGCTTTGCAATTCCGTTTTGCCGGCCCAGATTGCCTGAGGGCCCGTCCGCCTGCATCGCAGGCAAGGGCGCTTGTGAGAACATTCATGATCCGCCGACGAACGCTACTGGCATCCTGCGCGGCCGCAGCCGCACTGATGTTTCTGAGTGTTGCCCCGAATCGCGCCGCTTCCGGCCCCGAGATATCGCATTTCAAGCTCGCCAACGGCATGGAAGTGGTGGTCATTCCCGACCGCCGCACGCCGGTCGTCACCCACATGGTCTGGTATCGCGTCGGCTCCGCCGATGAACCGCCGGGCAAATCCGGGATCGCGCATTTCCTCGAACATCTGATGTTCAAGGGGACCGAGAAAAATCCGGCCGGCCGCTTCTCCAAGGTGCTCGCGACCATGGGCGGCCAGGAGAACGCATTCACCTCGAGCGATTACACCGGCTATTTCCAGCGCGTGACCCGCGACCGTCTCAAGATGGTGATGGAGTTCGAAGCCGATCGCATGACCGGCCTCACGCTCACCGACGAAGCGGTGCTGCCGGAACGCAACGTTGTGCTCGAAGAGCAAAACAGCCGCGTCGCCAACAACCCCTCCGCAAAACTTGGCGAGGAAGTACAGGCCGCGCTTTATCTCAATCATCCTTATGGCCGTCCGGTGATCGGCTGGCGGCACGAGATCGAGAAGCTCAACCGTCAGGATGCGCTCGATTTCTACAAGCGCTGGTACACGCCGAATAACGCCATTCTGGTGGTGGCCGGCGATGTCTCCGCCGACGAGGTCAAGACGCTGGCCGAAGAGACCTACGGCAAGATTGCGCCGCGCGCCGAGATTGGCCCGCGCACGCGGCCGCAGGAGCCGGAGCAGCGCTCGGTCCGCAGCGTGACCTTCGCCGATCCGCGCGTGACGCAGCCGAGCCTCCAGCGCAGCTACCTCGTGCCATCGGCTGCCAATGCGAAGCCCGGCGAGTCCGAAGCGCTGGAAGTGCTGTCGCAGATTCTCGGCAGCGGCAATAACAGCCGGCTCTATTCAAAGCTGGTGATCGAGAAGCCGATGGCGACCTCGATCGGCGCCTGGTATCAGGGCTCCGCGCTCGACCATACCCGCTTCGGCATTTACGGCACGCCGCGCAGCGATGTGACGCTGAAGGATCTGGAAGAGGCGATGGATGGCGTGATCGCCGAACTCGCCGAGAACGGCGTGACCAACGACGAACTGGAGCGGGCCAAGATCAAGCTCGTGGCCGACGTGGTCTACGCGCAGGACAGCCAGGCGACCATGGCGCGCTGGTATGGCGGCGCGCTGACCACCGGTCTTACCGTCGAGCATCTCAAGACCTGGCCTGACCGCGTCCAGAAGGTCACCTCGGATCAGGTGCGCGACGCCGCCAAGACCTGGCTCGACAAGCGACGCTCGGTGACCGGATATCTGGTCAAGGAGCACCCGAAGCCGCAGGAGCGCCGTTCATGATCGCCAACCGACTTTCGACAGGCCGCGCGTTCGCGCTGGTCGCGGCGGCCGCCGGTGCGCTGTTCGTGCTTGCGCCGCACGCGCAGGCGGCAGCCAAGATCGAGCGGGTGGTGAGCCCGGGTGGCATCGAGGCGTGGCTCGTGCGCGAGCCGTCGGTGCCGCTGATCGCCATGGAGTTTTCGTTCAAGGGCGGGGCCAACCAGGATCCGGCCGGCAAGCCCGGCGTAGCCTACATGACGGCGGCCTTGCTGGACGAAGGCGCGGGCGATCTCGACGCCAAGGCGTTCCAGGCGCAAAGCGACCGCAACGCGGTCGAACTATCCTTCCGGGCCAGCCGAGACGAGATTCGCGGCTCGCTCAAGGTTCTGAGCAATCGCCAGACCGAAGGCTTCGACCTGCTGCGGTTTGCGCTGACGCAGCCGCGTTTCGACAAGGAGCCAGTCGAGCGCATTCGCGCCCAGATGCTAACCGCGCTCAAGCGCGAGACCACGAGCCCGAACGAGATCGGCTCGCGATTGTGGTGGCGCACCGCGTTCCCGAACCATCCCTACAGCCTGCCGACCAACGGTACGCTTGAATCGGTGCCGGCGATCACCCGTGACGATCTGACCGCTTATACCGGACGCGTGCTGGCGCGCGACAATCTGAAGATCGGCGTGGTCGGCGACATCGATGCCGCAGCGCTCGGGACCGTGCTCGATCAGGTGTTCGGATCGCTGCCGAAGACCTCGCAATTGCAGCCAGTGCCGAGTGTCCGCCCCGATGTGCTCGGCAAGCGGCTCGAGGTGTCCCTCGACGTACCGCAGACGGTGGTCGCGTTCGGCGGTCTCGGCATCGCCCGCAAGGATCCGGACTTCATCCCGGCTTTCATCGTCAACCACATCCTGGGTGGCGGCTCGTTCTCCTCGCGGCTCTACAACGAGGTGCGCGAGAAGCGCGGGCTGGCCTATTCGGTCTATTCCTATCTGCTGCCGCTGGACGCCACTGCGCTGTTCATGGGCGGCACCCAGACCCGCGCCGACAAGGCGGACGAGACCGTCGGGCTGATCCAGCAGGAAATCCACCGGCTGGCCGAGAACGGCCCGACGCTCGACGAGCTTGAGCGGGCGAAGTCGTATATCCAGGGCTCCTATCCGCTGAACTTCGATACGTCTACGAAGATTGCAGCGCAGCTGGTGCAGCTTCAGGTCGACGATCTCGGCATCGATTACTGGGAACGCCGCAACGGCCTGATCGACGCCGTCACGCTCTCGGACGTCAAGCGGGTCGCCAGCCGTCTGCTCAATGGCGGCGTGCTGTTCACCGTGGTCGGGCGCACGCAACCGACTGCCGCCGCGAAGCAGGGCGGCTGATCGCTCAAGGGATGCCGCGCTCGGTCTGCACATGGCCGAGCGCCGCACGGTTCGCGTCATAGGCGCGATCGTATTCGATCACCTGCGCGACTTCGGCCCGCGCGTCTTCGCCGTAGATTTTGCCGATCAGGTACAGCGTCGCGTCGATTGCGAGCGAGACGCCGCCGCCGGTGACGACCGCGCCGTCGTCCACCACGGCAGCGGCCTGAGCGCGCGACGTGGGCGCAAACGAGGCAAGCTCCTGCAGGGGTGACTGCGCCTCGTTGCCGACCGCCGAGCGGCGCGTCGTGGCCATCCTGCCATCGAGCAAGCCCGCGGCGCCGAGGATCATCGCCCCGGTACAGACCGACGTGACCTGCGCCGTCGACGGTTTGCGCAGGAAATCCAGCATCGCCGGATTGGCTGTTTCACGCCGCCAGCCCGGCCCGCCGCACACCATCACGACATCGCAAACCGGCGCATCGGCGAAGCCCGCCTGTGCGATGATCGACAGTCCGCCGGCCAGTTCGACCGGCCCGGCCGTTTCCGCGATCGTCACGCTCTCGATTGCGGGCAACACGCGGCGCGCCATCGAGATCACGCCGACCGTACCGCCGATATCGATCGGCTCGACGCCGTCATAGACCACGATCCCGAACAGCGCCGCGGCGTTGCGATCCTTCATCGGGCCTCCTGCAATTCGCATTCGCATTGCGCGCGATGCGTCGAATCTAGGCAGAGCCCGTCAGGCCGTGCCTTCCGAACGGGCCGCCCGGCACGCTCTGTGCGCACGATCGCTTGCGAATGCGCCGCAATCAACCGCGAAGCCAACGGCAACCAACTGACTAAGCAACTGGTATGCCGGTTGCACTGTGAAGGCGGCCCGGGTCCTCGAACCGCGAGTTTTATCCGATGGATCGCCGCAAGTTTCTTGCCCTCAGCACGGGTGGAGCCGCCACCACCGCGCTGGCCGCTCCCGCTATCGCGCAATCGGCCCCGACCATTCGCTGGCGCATGACATCCAGCTTTCCGAAGAGCCTCGACATCACCTACGGCGCCGGCGAGACCTTCGGCAAATACGTCTCCGACCTGACCGATGGCAAGTTCGTGATCCAGCAATTCGCCGCCGGCGAGATCGTGCCGGGCCTGCAGGCGCTGGATGCCGTGCAGAACAACAGCGTCGACGGCGCCTATACCGGGTTGCTGTTCTACATCGGCAAGGATCCAACCTTCGCGCTCGGCGCCGCCGTCCCCTTCATGATGAATCCGCGCGCGCAGCACGGCTGGTATTATTACGGCGGCGGGCTCGATCTGATGAACGAGTTCATGGCCAAGTATAACGTCATCGGCTTCCCGTGCGGCAATACCGGCATGCAATGGGGCGGCTGGTTCCGCAAGGAGATCAAGAGCGCGGCCGATCTGAAGGGCCTGAAGATGCGTATCGCCGGCCTCGCCGGACAGGTCGCGACCAAGGCCGGCATCGTCACCCAGCAACTCGCGCCTGGCGACATCTATCCCGCGATGGAACGCGGCGTGATCGACGCGGTCGAATATATCGGACCCTATGACGACGAGAAGCTCGGCTTCAACCGCGTCGCCAGCTTCTACTACACGCCCGGCTGGCAGGAAGGCGGCACGGTCTTCCACGCGATCTTCAACACCGAAAAGTTCAACGCGCTGCCGCCGCTCTACAAGAAGGCGATCGAGATCGCGGCGCAGGCGACCACCACCTCGATGCTCGCGCATTACGACACCAAGAATCCCGAAGCGCTGGCCCGGCTGGTCGGCGCCGGCGTCAAGGTATCGGTGTTCCCGCGTGATGTGATCGATACGATGTACAAGGCGTCGGAGGAGCTTTACGCCTCCATCATCGCCACCAATCCGGCCTTTGCGAAAATCTATACGTCGCAAAAGGAATTCCGCGACAAGAACTACAGCTATCATCAGGCCGCCGACTTCCAGTACGATCTGATGATGCTGCAACTGAAGCGCAAATCCTGACGGCGGTTTGCGAGACACGAGAGGGTACCGATGTCCGGGACTGACGCATTCGACCCCGACAAGGTAAGCTACGTCAGCTCGTTCGACGAGATCGCGGCGCGGCATCACCAGCCGATGTTGCGGGCCACCGGCAAGGTGCTGCCCGCGCTCGACCGGCATTGCCGCGCCATGATCGAACGCTCGACCTTCTGCGTGATTTCGTCCTTCGGTCCTTCCGGCGCCGACGTCTCGCCGCGCGGCGATCCGCCGGGCTTCTGCCGGATTCTCGACGACCGGCATCTGCTGCTGCCCGACCGGATCGGCAACAACCGCTTCGATACGATAGGCAACCTGTTCCACAATCCGGCGCTCGGCATGCTGTTTCTGGTGCCGGGCATGTCGGAAATTCTGCGCATCAACGGCACCGCGCGCATCACCGACGATCAGGCGCTGCTGGCGCCGTCCGCGATGCGCGGCCAGGTGCCCAAGGTCGGCCTCGTGATCTCGGTGAAGGAGGCCTATCTACACTGCGCCAAGGCGGTGAACCGGGCGAAGCTCTGGGACGCCGCCATGCATATCAATCGCGCCGAATTGCCGAGCTACATGGACATGCTGGGCGAGCAGGTCGAGGGCCTGACGCGGGAAGAAAATCTCCGGCAGGACGCGGAAATGGCCCGGCGGGGGATGTATTAGCCATCCCGCGACAAGGTGGAACCGGGCGGCGCCGCCGACGTTGGCAGGGGTCCCCCTCATCCGCTAAAGCAGCCTCCATGATCGCTCAGTCCATCGACCTTGCCCGCGGGTCCGCCATCGGCCCCGACGGCATCTCCGACGCCGCCCTGGATGACGCACTGGCCCGCAGCGAGAGCGCGCTCGATTGGCTGCGCGCCCGTCATGCGGACAACGGCCTGCGGCTGCTGCAGCTGCCGGCCGAGCGCGACGACATCGCCGCCGTCCAGTCCGCGGCCAAGAGCCTGACCACAGGCGCGACCGATATCGTTTTTCTCGGCACCGGCGGATCGAGCCTCGGCGGCCAGACACTGGCGCAGTTGGCCGGTTACGCGGTACCCGGCGTCGGCGCGCTGCGGGTCGGCCCGCGCATCCATTTCATGGACAATCTCGACCCGCTCAGCTTTGCCCTGCTGCTGGCGCGGCTGCCGCTCGCGACCTCGCGCTTTATCGCGATCTCGAAATCCGGCGGCACCGGCGAGACCCTGATGCAGACCGCCGCGGCGCTTTCGGCCTGCAAGGCGGCCGGCTTGCAGGAGAGCATCGGCGGAATGTTCTTCGGTCTCAGCGAACCGGCGAAGCCCGGCAAGCGCAACGGCCTGCGCGATCTGCTCGAGCCCGAGGGCGTGACGTTCCTCGATCACGATACTGGCGTCGGCGGGCGTTTTTCGGCGCTGACCAATGTCGGCCTGCTGCCGGCCGCCATTCTCGGTCTCGATGTGGTTGCGCTGCGCGACGGCGCCGCGGCGGCGCTTGCGCCTGTGCTCGACGGAAAGCCTGCGGTCGAGGTGCCATCGGCGCTCGGTGCCGCGCTATCAGTCGCGCTCGCGCAGCAAAACGGCAAGACCATCTCGGCGGTGATGGCCTATGCCGACCGGCTGGAGAAATTCGTCAAATGGTACGTGCAGCTTTGGGCCGAAAGCCTCGGCAAGGACGGCCATGGCACCACCCCGGTCGGCGCGCTCGGCCCGGTCGATCAGCACAGCCAGTTGCAGCTCTTCATTGCGGGACCGCGCGACAAGCTGTTCTCGGTGATCACCACCGGTGTTGCCGGGAAGGGGCCCGCGATCGATCCCGAACTCGCGCAGCGCGCGGGCGAACCGGAGTTCGGCGGCAAGACCATCGGCGATCTGGTCGCCGCGCAGGGCCGCGCCACGGCGGAGACGCTGGCCAAGAACGGGCTTCCGGTGCGCACCTTCCATCTTGAGACCATCGACGAGCGATCGTTGGGCGAATTGATGATGCATTTCATGCTGGAAACCATCATCGCCGCGCAGCTGCTCGGTGTCGATGCGTTCGACCAGCCGGCGGTGGAAGAAGGCAAGGTGCTGGCGAAGCGATATCTCGAGGGGAAGGACTGAGCGGGCGGCGGCGATTGCATGCCCTCCGACACCATCATCTCGCTCTACGACCGTCATGCGCAGGCCTATGACCGCCAGCGCGGACGCAGTCTTTTCGAGAAATCCTGGCTCGATGCCTTTGCTGCGCTGCTGCCGGACGGCGGCTCGGTGCTCGATATCGGCTGCGGCATGGGCGAGCCGATCGCACGTCATCTGATCGCGCGCGGATTCGACGTCACCGGGATTGATTCATCGGCAACGCTGGTCGCGATGGCGCGCGAGCGCTTTCCGCAACAGACATGGGTGACAGCCGACATGCGTGCGCTGTCACTCGGCCGCGTGTTCGACGGCCTGATCGCATGGGACAGTTTCTTTCACCTCACGCCGGACGACCAGCGGGCCATGTTCCCGGTGTTTCGCGATCATGCGGCGCCACGCGCGGCATTGATGTTCACCAGCGGGCCGGCGCGCGGCGAAGCGATCGGCGAATTCGAAGGCGAGCCGCTCTATCACGCCAGCCTCGATCCGGATGAATACCGCGCGTTGCTGATGGCGCACGGTTTCCGCGTCGTGTCCCATGTCGCCGATGATCCCACTTGTAACGGCCACACGGTCTGGCTGGCGCAACGCGTGTGACGCAGGCCGTCCCGTTTTTACGGGCCCGGCTGGTTTTCAATCGTTACGCGAATTGGGTTAATGTGGATCATGATCCGCGTCACCGATTCCATCAGCATCCATGAGGACGAAATTGAGGAGAGCTTCGTGCGCGCCTCCGGTCCCGGCGGGCAGAACGTCAACAAGTTGTCCACTGCGGTGCAGCTTCGCTTCGACGTGCGGCGCTCGCCGTCGCTGCCGAACGATGTCGCGATCCGGCTGATGAAGCTCGCCGGCAAGCGGCTGACCAAGGACGGCGTCATCGTCATCATCGCGCAGACCGCGCGGACCCAGGAGCGCAATCGCGCCGAGGCGCGCGAGCGGCTGGTCGATCTGATCCGCGAGGCATCGGCGCAGCCGGTGAAGCGGCTGGCCACCAAGCCGACCAAGGCGTCCAGGACCAGGCGGCTCGAAGGCAAGAAAATCCGCAGCAGCGTCAAGGGTATGCGGGGCAAGGTGCGGGAGGACTGATGGTTGCTACGAGGATGGTCTTGACATTGTAGGAATAAAAGCATATACCCTCCCCGCCTCGTTCATGAGGGGCGTCAACCGGTGACGTCTGTTGATGGAGCGGGGTGCGGCGCCTGCGGGCCGTGGTTCGTCGCCACGGCACCCGGGCTGCATGGGGGCACCGCCCGGAGGCAATATGGCCTCCTGCCGGGAGCCGGCTGACGCCATGTGCAGATCAAGGCGCATGGAGGCAAAGCGCGGCCCCATGCCGGAAGGAAAACGCCGCAAGAAAGCGCCCGCACGGCACAAGCCTGTGCGGGTGTGATGCGCCGAAAGGCGGCCGACTGTCAGCGATGGCAGGCGGCGTATCAGGAATGCCCTGCGTCTGGCGCATCATTCCCCTCACTTCCCCCGAGACTACGGCGTGCCCGCGCCGGCCAAAGAACAGGGCCGGCGGAGCTTTGCACGAATGAAACCCGTCTCGCCCGCGGCCGCATCACACAACCGCGCCATGCGTGCCAAAGGCTTGAATTCGCGGAGCGCCTGGGTTTGTCTGCGCGAGGACTGCCGCGCAAGATCAAGAAAAGGCTGCCAAGGGAGTGTTTCGTGCTGAGGTTCGGAATTTTCGATCATCTCGATGCCGATGGATCTCCGCTGGGGGAGATGCTGGAGCACCGGCTCGGGCTCCTCGAGGTGATGGACCAGGAAGGCTTCTATGGCTTTCACATGGCCGAGCATCATTCGACGCCGCTCGGCTGGGTGCCCTCGCCAAGCGTATTCGTGTCCGCCGCGATCCAGCGCACCAGGCGGCTGCGCATCGGCCCGCTGGTCTACGTTCTGCCGATGTACCACCCGCTGCGTGTCTTCGAGGAAATGTGCATGCTCGATCACATGAGCAATGGACGTTTCATGCTCGGTGTCGGCCGTGGCGCAGCCATGGTCGAGCATCAGCGCTATGGCGTCGATCCGGCGCATGCGCCCGCGATGTATCACGAGGCCTATGCGGTGATCATGAAGGCGTGTAACTCCGACATTCTGAATTTCGAGGGCAAGTACTACAATTTCAAGGATTACCTCGTTCAGTCGAAACCGGTGCAGCGCCCGCATCCTCCGGTCTGGTATGGCGCGCCGAATGCCGATGCTGTCGGCTGGGCGGCGCCGAATGCGGTCAACATCGTGTCGCTCGGGCCGGCCGCGCGCGCGCGTGCGATTACCGACCGCTATCGCAAGGACTGGGCGGAACTGGGCCGCAACGCCGCCGAGATTCCGATGATGGGTATCACCCGCCATATCGTCGTCGCCGACAGCGACGCCGACGCAAAGGCCATGGCGCGGCCCGCCTATGCGATCTGGCGCGAGGCGATCGAGATGTTGTGGAAGCGCTCCGGCGTGCCGTTCGTTCTCAACCCGGTCTATCCGGAAAGCTGGGACGAACTGGAGGCGATCGGGCATGGCGTCGCCGGAAGCCCTGCAACGGTGCGCGATTATGTCGGCAGATTGCAGGCGGAAAGCGGCGTCAATTACGTGTTGGGGCAGATGATGTTCGGCCACATGTCGTTCGAGCAGGCGTCGCATTCCATCCGCCTGTTCGCGCGCGAGGTGATGCCGGCTTTCACGGCGCGTGCGGCGGCCTGACGGCGATGAGCGCAGCCAACTCGCGCAAGCGCATCCTCATCCTGCCCGGCGACGGCATCGGGCCGGAGATCATGGCCCAGGTGCGGCGCGTGGTGGAATGGTTCGCGTCCAGGCGCGGTCTCGATATCGACCTGCGCGAGGAACTGTTCGGCATACCGGCCTGGCATGCGCACGGCTCGGTCCTGCGCGACGAAACATGGAACGAGATCGAAGCCGCGGACGCGATCCTGTTCGGTGCGATCGGGTCGCCGGAATACGATGCCATCCCCGGCGTGCGCGAGGGCACCGGGCTCCTGCGCATGCGTGTCGAATTGAACCTTTTCATCAATCTGCGGCCGGTTCGCGCGTTCCCCGTTCTCGCTGCGGTGTCGCCGCTCCGGCCCGAGGTGCTGGGCAACACCGATCTCGTGATCGTGCGCGAATTGACCGGCGGTATCTACATCGGCCAACCCCGCGGGATCGAGACGGCCGATGGTGTGCGCCGCGGCGTGAATACCATGGCCTATAGCGAGCCCGAGATCGAACGGATCGCGCGCGCTGCATTCGAACTCGCGCGCACCCGTAGCGCTCGCGTCTGCTCGGTCGACAAGAGCAACGTGCTGGAGGTGAGCCGGCTGTGGCGCGAGGTGGTGCAGACCCTGCACGATACCGACTATGGAGACGTCGCGCTGTCGCATCTGTTCGTCGACAATGCCGCGATGCAGCTCGTGCGCGCGCCCGCGCAATTCGACGTGTTGCTGATGGAGAACCTGTTCGGCGATATCCTGTCCGATATCGGCGCCGCGGTCGGGGGCTCGATAGGCATGCTGCCGTCGGCCTCGATGAACGGCATGTATGCGGGCGGAGAGCGGCGGCATCGCGCGCTGTATGAGCCGATCCATGGCAGCGCGCCGGATATCGCGGGCAGGGGCATCGCCAATCCGTGCGGCGCGATCCTGAGCTTTGCGATGTGCCTGCGCCATACCTTCCTGCGGCCGGACGAGGCCGATTTCCTGGAGGCCGCCGTGATCCGGGCGATCGCCGGTGGTGCGCGCACCGCCGATATCGCGCTGGCGGGTCATCCGCCGGTCTCCACCGTGGCGATGGGCAACGCGATCCTGGGCGAACTCGATGCGATGGCCGATGTGCCAGCCGCTGCCCACGCTTGACGGGGCTCCGCGATTGAGGCCTCTAACAGCGTCACTCCTCTCATCAATGCGTGGTCCCGTATGTCATCCGCTCCTGCGCGTCTCGAAGACACCCTGAAATCCGGCAAATTCGTCCTCACCGCCGAAATCACCCCGCCGGTGTCCTGTGACAAGAACGATCTTCTGGAGAAGGCGCTGCCGCTGCGCGGGCTGGCCGACGCGGTGAACGTCACCGACGGCGCCGGTGCCCGCGCGCATATGGACTCGGTGACCGCCGCCACCATCCTGCTGATGAATGGGATCGAGCCCATCCTCCAGCTCACCTGCCGCGACCGTAACCGGCTCGGGCTGCAGGGCGCGCTGATGGGCGCCGCCGCCATGGGCGTGCGCAACCTGCTGGCGCTGCGCGGCGACGATCCGACGCAAGGCGACCAGCCCGAGACCAAGCCGGTCTTCGATCTCGATGCCCGCGGCCTGCTCGCCACGGCAGCCCGCATGCGCGATGCCGGCGAATTGCCGTCGGGCAAGAAAATCGGCGGCAAGGCGGATTTCTTCCTCGGCGCCGCGGATGCACCCATCGATCCCGCACCCGACTGGAAGCCGGCCGGCCTCAAGGGCAAGGTCGAGGGCGGCGCGCGCTTCGCGCAGACCCAGTTCTGCATGGATGCCGGCGTGCTGCGCCGCTACACCCAGCGGCTGACCGAGGAGGGCGTCATCCCCGGCCTCTCGATGATCATCGGCGTGGTGCCATTCCGTTCGGCGAAGTCGGCGCGCTGGATCAAGGAGAAGCTGTTCGGCTCTGTGGTGCCGGATGCGATGATCGACCGCATGGAGGCGGCCGCCGATCCGGTCGCCGAGGGCAAGGCGATCCTCACCGATTATCTGATGGAAATTTCCGAAATCCCCGGCGTTGCCGGCGCGCATATCATGGCGCCGATGAATGACGACGCGGTGCCCGAGGTGATCGAGGCGTTCCGGAAGCGCAAGGCCGGATAACGCGGACAGGCGGGCCGATGTCTCGGATTCGTGAGTCTTTGAAAGCCCGCCTCGCGTGCCGCGATTTCGTTATCGGCATCGCGCCGAAATTCTCGTCCGCCGATCTCGTGGCCGCGCTGGCTCCGCGCTTCGACTATATCTTTCTCGATTGCGAGAATGCCGGGCCGGATGTCGAGCGCATTCCCGATCTCGTGCGCGCGGCGCATGCGGGCGGCGCCGCGGCGCTGCTTCGCCCCTGGTCGAAGGGCATAGGCGTGCTGCGGCGCTATCTCGGCTGCGGCATCGACGGCTTCATCATGCCGGATGTGGAGAGCGCGGAGGAAGTCGCATCTGCGCGCTCGCTGATGGCCGAGATCCATCCGGCCGACGCCGACACCATGCTCTATTTCGCGCTGATCGAGACCGTGCGCGGTGTCGAACAGGCGCGCGATATCATGCTCGCCGATGGCTGCGATGCCACCCAGATCGGCACATCGGATCTCGCGGTGTCGATCGGGCTGCCTCGGCGCGGCGACCATGAAAAGGTTCGCGATATTGCCTTCCGGCTGCTGGAGCTGGCGCGCGCGCTCGGCAAGTCGGCCGGCTGTCCGGTGAACAAATACGGCGTGCAACCGGTAATCGACGCCGGCGGCAATTGCGTGATGCTGTTCATGCCCGACGTGCTGTCCGCGGGCGTCGATGCGACGATGGCCGACTGGCCGGTGCGAAAATAGGGGCTCAATTCGTCAGGCGCGCTGCGACCGCATCCGGTCTACAGGTGCAAATGCACTGATTGCATTTTGAATCGAGCACGCCGAAAACTGGCGCCCAACATCCCGCACCGCCATGCGGTTGCTTTTTTGGGGCCATTGCCCTATATGGGTGGTTCGAGAGCTTTTCGGCCGAATACGTGGCCCGTCGATAAGACGCGCCTGACAACGACATTCACCTCAAAATCTCGAAACGAACCGGCCGCGTTCACGCGCGGCTCTATACACGCATATATGAAGGATAGGCTCCCATGCAGACGGGAACCGTGAAGTGGTTTAACGCAACCAAGGGCTTCGGATTCATCCAGCCGGACGACGGCGGACAGGATGTCTTCGTGCATATCAGCGCCGTCGAACGCGCAGGCATGCATGGCCTGAACGAAGGCCAGAAGGTCTCGTTCGAGGTCCGTGCTGACCGCAAGACCGGCAAGTCCTCGGCCGACAATCTGAAGGCCGCCTAAGGCACAGCGAGCGGGCCTTTTGCCACGGATGTACTGGCAAGGCCCGCTTTTTGAGCGGCGACGCAGCGCGTCGCCGTGAACTCTGCCTCCTGTAACCATTTCCCCGCGAAATGGCAGCGTCCAATATCCGGCAGGGAGGGGAGGTATCATGGCTGAAAAGCAGACAGACGCGGACAAGCTTGCCGCGATGAAGGAATACCGCTCGCAGCACGATGCTGCGGTCGATCGCATGGCGGCGCTCAAGGCCGCCCGTCTCGCCCGCGATGCCGGGGCTTCGGATGCCGAGGTCAAGGCGCTGGCGACCAAGAAAAAGCCGGCTGCCAAGAAAGCGGCCGCGAAGAAGAAGAAGCGCTGAGGCGTTCTTCATAGGCGACAGCAGCGGGCTGCAAACAGCGAACCGCGCGATTTCGCCAACAATCCGTCAACCATTCTGATTATCTTGATCCCGGCTTGAACCGTTTTCATACCGGTGACGACGCATGCACGGGGGCGTAACCCCTGCGGGAGAAAGCCCGCCCGAATCCCCGCGGCCCGATACCGGGCCCGATCAGGAACGCGTGGTCGCGATGCATAAGCCGTTTTCGGTGCCGTTGATTCCGCAGGGCGGTGACGCCGTCCCCCAGGCCATCGTCTTTACCGGCGAGCGCGGCGAATTCCGCAAGCTCGTCACCCGCGGCGCGTTTCTCGAACTGATCACGCTCGGCTTCTACCGCTTCTGGCTCGCGACCGATATCCGCCGGCATTTGTGGTCGCATACCGAGGTGCATGGCGACGCTGCCGAATATACCGGCACTGCGAAAGAACTGTTCCTCGGCTTCCTGGTCGCGATGGCGATCCTGGTGCCGGTCTATGTCGCCTATTTCTTCGCCGGCCTCGAAGCCGAGCGGATACAGGCCTTCGCCTCGATCCCGCTGATCGCCTTCCTTTATTTGTTCACGCAATTCGCGCTTTATCGCGCCCGGCGCTATCGCATGACGCGCACGGTGTGGCGCGGCGTTCGCTTCAACATGGGTGGCTCCGGCTGGTCCTATGCGTGGCGCGCGGCGCTGTGGACGTTGTGGGTGTGGATGACGCTCGGCCTTGCGCTGCCGTGGCGTGCTGCCGCGCTCGAGCGATTCAAGATGCGCTACACCTCCTACGGAACGCTGCAGGGCTCGTTCGAGGGAACGGCCGGGCAATTCTTCAGGCAGGGCTGGTGGCTGTGGCTGCTGATGTGGCCGTCGGCATTTCTGATCTTCCCGATCCCGTTCTTCTACGCGATGTACAAGGCGATCGAGTGGCGCTGGTGGGTCAACGGCATGCGCTTCGGCGCGGTGCGGTTCGAAAGCGATCTCGATATCGCCGATCTGATGGGCTTTTACTGGAAGGTGATCGGCTGGCTGTGTCTGGTTTTTGTTCTGATGGCGATGTGGTTCGCGGCGGTGCTTGCGGTAGGGCATGCCGTCGCCGGCGGTGCGCTTGAAGGCGAGGCGAAGTTCGCGGCGGTGATGGGACACCCTGCCATTCTGGTCGGCATGGGTCTCGGCTATCTGATTGCAGCGTTGGCGTTCAACGTGATCTTCCGCATCTATCTGGTGCGCGACTTGTGGGCCAAAATCGCCGAGACCAGCGTGGTGCACAACATCGCGGCGGCCGACAATGTTGCGGTGATGGGTGATGCAGCGAGCGCGATCGGCGAGGGCTTCGCAGACTCACTGGATATCGGCGGGTTCTGACGCCATATCTCCAGCACCAAAGATACGGCGATGACCGATACGCAGACGCAGGACACGCACAGCCAGGACAGTGGCGCCGTCTTCTACGATGGCACCTCCAACCGCAAGCGCAGTGTCACGTTGCGCCTTGGTGATGCGCTGGACATCTTTGAGGACGGCTTAGTCGTCGCAACCTGGCCCTATGCCGATCTGCGCCGCGCCGATGGCAAGAGAGGACTGAGACTGTCATGCGTGAGCGCCCTGCCGCTGGCGAGGCTTGAAGTCCCCGATCCCGACGCGGCGTCGAAACTCGCAGCGCTTTGCCCGCAACTCGATGCGGGACGCGGCCCGGCGCAGACCGGACGCATCGTGGCGTGGTCGGTCGCGGCTGCGGTCTCGATCGTGCTGGTCACGATCTACGGCATTCCGCTGCTGGCAGACCGGCTCGCGCCGCTCGTGCCCTTTGCCGTGGAAAAGCGGATCGGCGAGGCCGTCGACCGGCAGGCGAAGGCTGTGTTCGGCGGACAAGTCTGTGCGCGGCCCGACGGGCAAGCGGCGTTCGACAAGATGATGGCGAAGATCAGGGACGCGAGTGGCTTCGATGCTCCGCTCGAGGCGCAGGTGCTCTCCTCAAGCGTCCCGAACGCCTATGCGCTCCCGGGGGGCAAGGTCTATCTGCTCGACGGGCTGCTTCAGCGCGCGAGGAATGTCGATGAAGTCGCGGGTGTCATGGCGCACGAACTCGGCCACGCGCATTACCGCGACGGCCTGCGCAAGATCATCCAGACTGGCGGATCATCCTTTTTGATCGGCCTTCTGTTCGGCGACGTGACCGGCGGCTCTGCGGTGCTGTTCGCGGCGCGCTCGATCGTCGATGCATCCTATTCGCGCGAGGCGGAGAGCCGCGCCGACGCCTTCACCGTCAAGGCCATGAACGGACTCGGCCGCTCGCCGCGCCCGATGGGCGAATTTCTGGTGCGGATTACTGGTGGTGGCAAGGTCGCCACCGTGATCGACAGCCATCCGCTCAGCGCCGACCGGCTGGACCGCATGAAAAAGGAGGATCGCGGGGTGACCGGCCCGCCGATCCTGACCGAGCAGGAATGGCAGGCGCTGAAGCAGATCTGTGCCGACGTGAAGAAGGATGCCGGCAAGGGCTCCGAACGCTTCATCGACCGCAAGAATTGACCGCGGGACCGGCTGGCGGCGCGGGCGCGCAGGAAATGCGCTTTCCGCCCGGACTGCCAGCGCTTCGGCCCGGCCTCGGCTTGCGCCCGCGGCGGATCGCGGCTATCTGGAGGCCCTGATGCTCCCTTCGTCTAGCGGTTAGGACGCGGCCCTCTCAAGGCTGAAACAGGGGTTCGATTCCCCTAGGGAGCGCCAAGGTGTTCGCTTTCACTCTGATTTTCCTTTTGTTTTGTCGACTTTCCCCAAACGCTCAGAAGCGGTTTGGGGAAACCTGTTCGCCTTATATCCCTCAAGTCTGATTACGGCGTCGACCGCGAGGCCGGCTTGATCGGCTTCCTCAGTGTACCGCTCGGCTTCCGCAAGCGAAGTGTGTCCGAGGATCGCCATAATCATCTTCGCAGTTGCACCGGCTTCCGCAAGTAACCGCCCGGCGGCTTTGCGCAGGCCATGCGGTTTGCAATCGAGTGGTAAACCAGCTTCAGAGATTGCTTCGCGCATCCATCCGCTGAAACCGTCGACTGTGAACGGCTTACCGTAGGCCGTCGTGATAAGCACGATATGCTGCATGTCATAGGCATCTAGTGCTTCAATGGTGTCGCGATGCAGAGGGATCAATAGTTCGCGGCCCGTTTTTTGTTGTTTTATCCTGATCCTGCGGTCGAGCGTGATGTGTGTTTGGGCCATCCGCACCACGTCCGAGCGGCGCTGCCCCAAGTTCAAAAAAAGGTGGAATGCCGTCCGCTGCTTTGTGCCGAGCGCCCAGCGTCTTTTGAATTGCTCGATCTCGCTGTCGGTCCAAGAACGGACCTTTTTGATTTTCGGTCTTTTGATGCCGATCGACGGATCGTGCTTCAACCATCCAGTATCGACCGCGTGGCGGATCAGAATGCGAAGCTTTTTGAGGGTGTCGAGTGCAGCACCTGGACGATCGGCGTATGGTTGCATAATTCCGGTAATGATGCGCTCTCGTGAGAGGCCTGCCACTGTACGGTGACCATGCATAGTGCGAAGCATTTCCAGACGGCTGATATAGCCGGCCTTGCTCGTGTCGCGCAGTCCAAGGTATTCCGCGCTTTTCATATATGAGACGATGAGCGCCGCGAGAGTGCCCGGAGCCGCGTGCACGAAACGCTTGCGAGGGGGGGAAGCTTGGCCCAGCAGTGCAGCCTTGTAGGCCTCAAGAAATTCGGCGCTTGTCGGGTCGCTGGGCAACCGAACGCGTGCACCCTTGCCTCTGCGAAACGAGAGGTACGTATGCCCCTTAACGTGATTGCGCTCAACGTGAGGCGGCAGCTTGCGGGGCATCCACATCACTCCAAGTTTCGTCTCCGGTTTCGGTAGTTTCTGCTGGGAGCTCATCAACTGCGATGTCAAGCTCGCGCACGTCCCAAGCAATACGGCGGTCGCACACGCGCTTCGCGCGCGGCATTCGACCGCTTTCCACCATTCGGTCAAATGTGTTTGGGGAAACGTTAATGTAAGCCGCGGCGGCCTCCCTATTAATTAGGCGAGGCGGAAGAGTAGCTGGGAGGGCGGAATGGCGCGGCATGTCTTCAGTCGTCCGAACCTTCGATACCTAATATGGACCTTTCATACTCCAGACGCTCTCTAATCAGTCTGCGGATGGTGCTTATGTTAAAGTGCATCGAGAGAAAAATGGCGCCAGCCGCAGGATACTCCTTGTTTTCATCAGCTTCGTGATTGGGGTTATACGCGCTTGCATCGATGAAAAAGCCAGCTGTGGTTCCCCGCACGTACACGACATTCAAAGATGGGTTGTGATTTCGGTCGCGCAGCGAGCTCTTCAGCTCACATGCCAACTGGCCAGCCCGACGAGGAAGAACGTTCAACTCTAGTAATCGAGCAAAAACAAAGAGAGCTACGAGGTCGTCCTCCTTAAACAAGCGGACCGAACCAGCGACCGTACTCGGCGCGCATTCGTAATAATTGTTAGCGACGGCCTCGTTAAATCTCTGGCGGTCGAGATTCACTACGCGCATTGCCACAGCGCTACGCACCTGAGTTTTTTCGAACTTTTCCATATTTAAAACCGACTCAAGCAGAGACGGTAAGCTTTAGTATAAAGCTATCGAAATAGCAATAGGTCGTAGTCCCAAATACGCACTTATATACTTGACAAAAGTGACACAGAACACAAATAAGGGCCGACAGGCCGGCACGACTACTTGCGCTCCTTCCGCCGCAGAGGTTGCCCTTTGCGCTCACGCTTTCGCTCGCGCCTACCAAGTTTGGCGGCGGTCTTTGGCTGATCGTGAGATTGACCTGATCCCCGTCGCAGAGGCGAACGGGGATGGATTATTTCGAATTTTCCTGTGTGAGCTTGCCAGCGGTATGCCTCGCTGAGTTCCGCATTTAATAGGCGCAGCCATGCTGCCGCCTCGAATAGTTCGAAGGCTTCAATTGTTTCTGGGTCCGTGGCTTCTGGATGTCGCGTGGCCGAAGTTTTCGGCAGCGCCACTAGAGTGGCGAAATGCAGCTTTGTTTCAGTTGCGTCCAGAACGGCGTATGTGTGCGCAACCTTGTTTCTTAGTGGGCGAATATAATCGTCAACGATATTAAGTCGTGCGATTAGGTTCGGACCTAGTAGGCTTTCTTTTTCTGAGGCGCGCCGGAGCCGTTCTATCTTTGTCTTGATGTCCATGCCTCTGGTTAAAAGGTCGAAAGACTGTAGCTGGGTTATTTTGGTAGCCTTGGCCAGCATCAGAGTAATTCGCAGTTCTACGATAGCGTAGGCTGCGGTAAAGAACCCGATAAGGAAGTGGAGTTTTTGGTCAGGCCCTTCCTTCAATCGCTTATCGAGCGATTCCTGGAGAAACTTTAGGTCGTCGGCTGAGGTCCAAAACTTCATGGCTAAAAAACCCGATCAAGAGATAGAGGCGACCAAGCGCCTAATGGGCGCTCTTGTGCGCATGAAGCCAAAGCCGCACGAGGAAATGAAGGTTGGTGGCAAAAAGAAGAAGGCGAAGAAGAAGCCCGGCAAGTAGGCCGGACTTCCAATTTTTGGAGTTGTCTGATGCGCCTGTTTATTCTCGATATTGTGGCCCGCGTATTGGGCTTTCACATCAAGGTTGGCGACATCAGCTATGGTAGGCCATCAATGGCTGCTACCGAGGATTAGAACCGTGCGTCAATCCATGCGTTTGTGCCTTGGAATGCCTTCCGGTGTGCTGGCTTTTTCGCGAACTCAATCACTACCATCTGGTCGTCTTCATCAATGAAGCCGACGAGATGGTCGCGCAACTCTGTCGACGTGCAGTTTACGTCCAGCAGATACATTGAACGCAGGCACTTGTGCGCATCAAGGCGCTTAAACTCGGCCCAGAGTTCGGGATAGTCTTTGCGCTTAACGAGGTCGTAGCTAACAGTGAAACAAGCCATTTTGGCCTCCGTAAAGAAGGCTGGTCTTGACCTCAGGCGCGATTGGATTCATTGTCCAACCGTTGGAGTCGACTGCCCCGCTGCCAGCCCAAATGGACGCGGGTTAAATCGAAAAAGGGCCGTTCGGATGTCTCACCATCCGGCGGCCTCGTTCGATTCAAGGTTGCAATAAATTTACTAGATTCCCCAGGTTGCAGCAAGAACCTAACGGGAACGGCGGGAACTTACCCCGCATTCTCCCGCTCCTCCACGCCAGAAACCGTCGCGCGGTGTCCTTAAGATAGCGAGGATTTTGAGCCGTCAGTCGGCCGGTACGTCAGGCGCTTGCCTTCGATACCCTTCATGGCAAGGGCCGTCCGTTCCCCGTCATTGACGCCAAGGCCGGAGCGATTGTTGTAGCGGAATTCGAATTCCGAGAGACTGCGGTGCAAATGCTTCTCGTTGCAGAAGCGATAGGTGCGCCCATGCCGCGCTTGAACTGGCCGAAGAAGTTTTCGACGTTGTTCGTGGTGTAGCCGTTTTCGTTCACGTACTCGCGGCCAGCGTGAAGCACGGTTTGATGGTCGGCATATTGTGAGCCGAGGAACTTATAGATACCGGCTTCGCCGGTACCGAGCGTGGCCTTGCGCATGACGTTTGTGAAAACGATGTCGCAGACCTTATCGACCGATATGCCTTGAACATGGAACGCGCGGGCTTTGCCGCTGTCATCCACGAGCGCCAGCACCGATTGCTTGTGCTTGTGGCCCTTGCGGTAGTTCTTCGCGCGCTTGGACGTGTTGCCATAGTAAGTTTCGTCAGCTTGCACAGAGCCGCTATTCCCGCCCATGGGGCCGGGAGCAAGGTCTTTCATGGCTTCGCGCAAGCGATGCATCATGAACCAAGCGGTCTTGTAAGTGACGCCAAGGTTGCGGTGAATTTCGTGGGCAGAACAGCCGTTCTTCCCCGAATTCATCATGTGAGCGGCCATCCACCACTTGGTCAGGGGGACTTTGGACCGCTCGAACACGGTGCCAACGGTCACAGTGAACTGGCCCTTGCACTCGTTGCAGTAATGCAGGCCGGGACGCGCGGATTTAGTCGTGATCTTGGCGATACGATCAGGATGGGAGTTGCCGCAATGAGGGCAGATAGGACCTTCGGGCCAGCGAACGGCTTCCAGCGCCTCGCGGGCGGCTGTTTCGTCCTGAAAGATGGGGTCCTGGAACACGGCGGTCATTGGTCAACCCTTTCGATGTTGACAATATCGCCCCTATCCGAACTTTTGTCAAGTATATAAGTGCGCCCAAATGCCTATGGGCATACTGGAATCTGGTGTGGCATGGCACACGAACCTCCCACGCGTGTGCGGGTGCTTAAGTTCGTTCGGTAGGACAGATACGGATATGTATTGGTCCGGGCCCCGACAATTTAGAATTCAATTCGCTCAGGATTCCGCCCGAGATTTAGCCCAGTTTGATACTGACCTCTCGCACTTCGAACTACAGCACACCACCCGCGCATTAGACAATTGCGTCGGCGGCTGCATGGGAATTCGACTGTAGGCAAAGCCGGTCTGGCATCTGAAGCGAAGTCGAAAAATTCATGGTCTCCCACGTCGTGAGCGAGGAGAGGGCTACTGCAACCTTAAACTTGTACCGAGATCAGGCCCGCCGAAGAGCGACGGGCCCGAACTAAGACTTTAGCCTTATTTCCTTTTCTGAGGTTTGGTCACGGTGTCATTCCTTTGGCCAGGGGCAAACTCCTTAGCTCCGCCTGGCGCAGTTTGCCGCTGGCCGGGCGCTGCGTTTTTAGCTCCCCCCGGCGTGGACTGCTGTTGCCCGGGCGCGAGGTCCTTAGGCGCGGGTTTGTTCTGAGCAGCCGCTGGCGATAATGCCAATCCGAGCGCGACACCTGCAATTGCGAGCTTCTTCATCTGAGTCTCCCTGGTTTACGCAATACAAATTCCCCACTTGCCCGCGTCGTTCCGTCGCGCAAATCGATCGGTTCTCAGTCGGCAACAGCATTGTCAGTCTCCGTCTCATCGTCTCTCCCGGGGCTTTGAAGCAACTTTGCGCTGGCGGAAAGTGGAACCGGGGTGAGAATGTAAGCCCTCGACTGGGCAGCCGAAAAGGAACGAGCGAGAGAACTTAAGATTGTGAGTGAGGGCGGTCGATAATGTCCTTTGTCCGGTGATCGCGCTGAAGGCCGGGCCGGATGTACGCACGGCCTTTTGTTTTCGGGTTGTTTTGTATGCGTCGCGGTGTCGTGTCTCAGTTGCAATCACCACAGCACCATGTCGGAAGACTTGGTCGAGATGGGATTCCGGCCCGACGAGAGCCTGGTAAAGGTGACCAAGAGGCTCGTCTGTTCCCGGTGCCACAGCAAGGCCGTGAGCGCATACCGGTTTGTGGATGATGAGCTTTCGCCTGTTCCCGGTAAATTAAAGCCCGGCCTTTCGCCCGGGCTTCAAGTTCCGGGGTCTCCTTGCCTTAGAGGAGGTCTTTAAGCCTTGGCAAATAACTTTCGGCCAAGGTTCCGCTGTTCCTCGACTTCCTCAAAATCTCAAGGGTTACGTCGCGCGAAGTTCCTAGGCTGATATCGACCTCAATGACTCTTTGGGGGGTAATATTGACCCGTGCACCAGCCAACCAATAACCGTGGCGCGATCGTGCCTGTCAGGGTCGGCCTGTCCGATGTTCGGGCCGTAGTCACAGCACGAAATAAAGCGGGCTTTCCTGGTCAGGAACAATAGTTCGTAGACCATATGGTGGCGATGGCCCTAGGATATTCGAGCACGCCTGTACGATGGGGCTGGAGGGTATTGTCTCCAAGCACGGGGGCGACCTTTGGCTCGACGTTGCTACACTACAGCGTTGCCGGCTATGCAATAGCTGTGCTCGTGAGCCTTTATGTGCTTTGGACATTCGGCCGCACGGAAGGTGTCTCGCTCTTCGATGGTGCGAAGATGGTGGCCGTTCTGGGTTTTCCTGCTGCCATTGGCGCAGCGTTGGCTCGTCTGCTTGTGTACGTCGAGATGGCATCACGAAGCAAATCCAAAGAGCAGAAGAAGCAAGCAGCTGGCAAACCCGTACTCGAATGGGTCGCCTCGATGTCCGGTTTGACGATCCTTGCTACTCTAGCCGCAATCCTTTCGTGGGATGGCTTGCAAAAGACTAAGGCTATGCCAGCAGTGGCCATCGAAAAGGGACGCATTATGGAATCCCGGCACAGCTACACGTAGAATTCGTTGCGAGGAACATTACCGGCGTCACTGCGTCGGATGTAATGGTGGAGGGCGTTTTGCGTCGCGACGGCCAGATTGTCGAGACCACTCAATCGCGGATGGATTCACTCGCGATCCTCGCCAGCACGACCTTGCGCTTCGAGCTCTAGGTTATTCCGAGCCATGAACTCCTCACGCATGAGGAGAAGCGTTTCGACACGCGCACCGGGAAAAAGTCCTGAAAGATAACAAAAAACCGCCCGGGTCGCCCCGGGCGGCAGAGACATCATGGCAGGACGATAAATCGAGAACGGCGCCCGAGCGTTCCCTACCTGTCGGCCTTTTTTCCCCTGACCTCCCGGTCGAGATAGGCGAGGGTGAGCTTGGCGACATTGGCGTCGACCCATTTCGCCATGCGCTCTTCCTCGGCGAGGCTTCGCTTCAGGAGCTGGACAGCCTTCCGGTCGTCCTGGCGCATCGCCATGGTGATCAGCGATTTATAGGCCGCGATCTCATATGCTTCGAGGGCCTGATTGGCGAAGGCGTTCTTCAGGATCTCGTCGCCTGCGGCCGAATGGGCAACCGCGGCCGAGTTCCCCATAACCTGCGTGACCAGGTCCTTGAGCATGGAGGGGGTCTCTTCATGCCGTTCCAGGATTTCATCGAGGCGTTGGACCTGCTGCTCGGTCTCCTTGATGTGATCGCGCAGACGCTTCGAGACGTCCGGATAGTTTTTGATCCGGTCCACCTGCCTCTGCATGACCTGAATGGCTTCCTTCTCGACGGCGTGGGCGTTGCGCAGGCCCACCATGTAGATTTCGTGGACTTCCTCGCTCGGGTCCGTCGCGACACGGGGCGCGAACCCGTTGCCGCGCGCCGGCGTGGTTTTGCGGGCGGTCTTGCGGCGTGAAGAGGATGCGGTGCGCGGCTGGCTCGCCGGCTTTCGCTTGGTGGCACGTGCCATAACGATGTCCTAACTCGCCTTGCGGCGGCTATAAGGTGAACGGTTTGCGGGGCGCAGCGAAATCCCTTCGCGGTGCGCCTTGCTGCGGATCGCGGCCGGGGGCCGCTGCAGTTTGAGGCTGATGACGCCGGTGGGCGTATTACCTTTCGCCAGTTGACGTAGTTCTTTTACTTCCGCGCTTTCCCAGGGCTCGCCCGAGCGGCGTTTGTATTTCGGGTTCGCCTTGCGCGGGCCTTTGCGCCCGATAGGCGAGCCAGGCCAGTTCGCTTTCGCCATATCTCCTCCCGGAACCGATTGCGTCCCGGCGGGTTAAGCGGCGTGCTCCGGAGAAGTTCCTAAGTGGCCGTGCCAACCCGGTGCTTCCTCTTGCCTCAGCTTGGCGTGACGATTGCGGTACCCCGCGAAATCAAAACGGCCGCCCTGAAGGCGGCCGCGGTCGACGGCGAATGAGGTCCTGCATTTATTCGCAGGATGGATGCCGGTTCGATCACCCGATCGACTTTTCATTCAATTAATCCGAGGTGGCTCACGAGCCATTTTGGTGCGACTGCAACCGGGGGAACCGTTTTGCGTTGTGGGTTTGGAGGCCTCAGATGCAAAACACCAGAGAGCGGGTGCCGGCCCACACCGATCGTGCCGTCACTGAACGGATCCGGCGGGAAACAGAGGAACGGGTTCAGTTTCTCAACGAGAACCGAGAAGAGATTCCCCGGCGTCTCAAGGAGCTGGACGAGGAGTGGGACATTGAACGCGCAATTGAGGCGAACGCGGCGGCGCTCGCTTTCGCAGGCGTGACTTTGGGAGCTGCGCACGACAAGCGGTGGCTGATCCTGCCGGGCCTGGTAACGGCTTTCCTGTTCCAGCACGCCATCCAGGGCTGGTGCCCGCCGGTCCCGATCCTGCGTCGTCTCGGTTTCCGCACGGCCTACGAGATCGAGGAAGAGCGGCGAGCCCTCCAGGCGGTACGCGGAGATTTCGATAACCTGCCCCGCGGGAGCGCAAGAGGTCTTGCTGCCTTGCAGATCGCTCGCTCCGTATGACCGCGATCTCCGATCGCGTCACGAGCCGCCATTTTCCCCTTTCGGCAGGCGTATTCTTCGGTCTCGGCCTGGGTGGATTTTTCGATGGCATCATTCTTCATCAGGTCCTGCAGTGGCATCACATGGTGAGTAGCTGGCATCCGCCGCATTCTGTCGAGAATCTCAAGTTCAACACGCTTTGGGACGGCCTTTTTCACAGCAGCACCTATATCTTCGTCCTGGTAGGGCTGTTCATCTTGTGGCGTTCGGCCCATCGCCAGCATCTGAACTGGTCCACCAGGCTTCTGATCGGATCGATGTTGATCGGCTTCGGTGCCTTCAACGTGGTGGAGGGCCTCATCAATCATCATCTGTTAGGCATTCACCACGTCAACGAGACTGTGCCACGCGACCAGTGGTTCCTCTGGGACCTCGGATTTTTGGTTTGGGGCGCAGTCATGCTGGTGGTAGGTTGGCTGCTCGTCCGGGCCGGACGCAGAACAGAAGCGAAAGTTCGACAAAGTCATCCAGCCCGCTAGCTGAGAGTAGGGATAGCGATCCAAACGCTAGCGCAGCGCGAAGGCCAAAGCCGCCGCTGCACCGGTCAATAACGCTGTCGCCAGAATCCAGAGCCAGGATGTTGGATAACCTGTTGCGCGCTCCGGGCCAGCAAAACCGTCTGGCCTCGCGAGCTCCTGCCCAGATGCCAGTCTGATCTGTTCCGCCGAAGGCGGATGTCCTCCGGCTTCTTCATCTGTCCCAAGAGGAGCCGCCGCCGGATCATTCGCGGCAATCTTATCGCCGGCTTGTCCGCGA
>JAESFU010000167.1_pt1 | contig 87626 bp, 69 predicted proteins | sample 9269461 | NCBI WGS metagenome assembly JAESFU01 (sample SAMN14502556, study PRJNA617107) | algae metagenome | isolation source: Stenomitos rutilans HA7619-LM2 and co-occurring heterotrophs from cave walls | place: USA: Waikapalae cave, Hawaii | collected 2009-07-28
GGCAGCAAGGGAGTGTCAAGGGCATGGCTACTTTAGAGGGCAACGTACTAGGTTTAACATTCCAGCCGCCAGCGCTTTACCCTGCTCAAGCTAGAGGTTAGCTATCCTTACACCTTTAGGACTACCGACTATGCTCAGTGTCGGTCAGCATATCGCATTTATCGACTCAATCCCACTTGTGAACTAGGGCAAGACCGACTGGATACAGCGGGAAATTATGATCATCAGTTAATTCAAATTGAGGGGGAGTGGCGAGTCACTGCAATCAGGCAAACAGTGGTGGTGATGACTGGTGATCGTCGAGTCCATCAAGGGCTACGCGACTCATGATCACGTTAAAGTTGATTGTGTTGTCAGCAGTACAACAATTCTGGTGCAGCGGATTGACGAAATCCCCTGGTGCACTGCTAAAGAAGTTGGCAACCGCTGACCAGAGCCGTTATGCGGCTTGAACCCCTGCTAAGTGCTACTTCATAACTCTCCACAGCAATATTCATGCAGGGAAGTTCTTACAAAGGCTGAATTTGAAGAAGGTGGATAAATGACAGGTTTAATCGAAGCACTTGAACAACTGGAATATTGGTTATGGCAGAATCATCCAGGATTGGCAGACTCTATAGTTCCAGGACTAACCACAGAGGAGATCGACGACCTGTTAGGAAAACTTCCAAGTCAAGTTACTCAAGAGATCAGAGAGTTCTATCAATGGACAAATGATAGCGGGATTTTTTTGACACCCTGTCATTTTGATGAACCTCTACGCATAATGCCTCTAAAAACTGCAATTCAATATACTTCTGAGTCAAATAGTTTTCTTGAACAACGAATAAACATTCCAAAGCTAGTTATGTTTTGGGAGTCTGAAAGATGGCTTCATTTGGCAATTTGTGGCGAAACTGAAGCGAATCCAATCCTTGTTATAACTGACGACGATTTTACTAGATTGGCTTATTCAAACCTGACAAGTATGGTTCTGACAAATCTTGAATGTTACCAAAAAGAAATTATTAAAATAGAGATTAGAGATAGCTGGATAAGACTCAAACTTGATGACGAGCCTTCAAGGAAAGAATTTAATGCTATCCGCAACCGTAATAATCAGGCTTTTGAGTTAGCATCTTTTCAAGAACGTCACAATCTTAAGGTTATACCAATATGAAAAACGGTAGCGATCGCCGCATAACAACCCTGGTGCAGCGGATTGACCTAAGCCTCTTATGGTGTTGCGAAGATCTCGGCAACCGCTGACCAGGAACGTTATGTAGCTTTGGTTGTCGGTGAGGGCGTACTGAGGAGGTATCTTCAGGTTGAGATCTCTAAGTAGTCGTAAGTTCTTGATTGAAGCATAACTAGCAAGTTTTGATGGGCTATGTTTATAGTCGAATCCATCGCCAATTTTTTGTGTATTTCAATACTTAACAACTCGCTATTTGCTCTCTAGTAATTGTCTAGAATACGGCGACATTTCAATAATTAGGAGACAAAATTATTATGGAATTCAACCCAAGCAACAATGTTGTTAAACTTTGTCTTCAAGGTATGGGCATGGAAGAAAAAGGCAAACCTGAAGAAGCAAGTGGACTATTTCTTCAAGCCTGGAACGAAGCGACGTACGACTTTGAAAAATTTATTTCAGCTCATTATGTAGCCCGACATCAAAAAAATGTTGCTGACAAATTAAAATGGCTTGAAACGGCTTTGCAGTTTGCATTAAAGATGAATAATGACTCTGTCAAGAGTGCTTTCCCTTCTCTATATTCAAACATTGCTCAATGCTATGAGGACTTAAGCGACCCTAGCAAGGCAAAAAAGAATTATGAATTAGCAGCTTCGTTTAAAGATAAACCTTCTGACACAGGACCTTTTTATCATGGGACGAAAGCAGATTTGTCGGTTGGCGATTTGCTGTCAGCAGGGGGCAATTCTAATTACAAATCTGAACTCAAAATGAATCACATTTATTTTACAGCCTTTACCAGTGGAGCGGGACTAGCTGCTGCATTAGCAAAAGGCGATGGACGTGAACGTGTTTATATCGTTGAACCAACAGGGGTTTTTGAAAATGACCCGAATGTTACAGACAAAAAATTTCCGGGCAATCCGACACGCTCATATCGCTCTCAAACACCATTAAAAATCGTTGGCGAAGTGACAGATTGGGTGAGACAAACACCTGAGGAACTCCAAAAATGGCGTGAAAAGTTGGTCAATCACAAAGGAGAAATTATTAATTAATTATCGCCACATAACAATCCGCCTGCACCCGACCGTTTGGAGTCTTTTTATTGAGTTCAAACGGTCACTAGCGGCGGGTAAGGCGGAACGTTATGTCGCTGAGTCCTGATTGACTGACACAAATATCAAGTGGCGTAGTCAAAAGACTGAACTTGAAACTCAAAGCGATATGTACGCCATTCAAATTGAGGCTTAGAAGCCTTTTCTGGGTCAGGGTCGCGATTAGAAGCGAGGGAGTAGAGCGAGCAGAGCTTCCATCCACGAGTGAGCGCCGTTTTGACCCAATTCCAACCAATCTTGAAGTAACTCATGCCGCGAGACCAATGCGGGTCAACCCAACGCCGCCGTTTCGCAGCCACAACGGCTGTCCCCTGCAAAGTCAGAAATAACGTCGCCACCGCACTCACCAAACATAGCCGCGAGAGTGCAGGTGCACAGCGCAGTCCCGCATGCTCCCACTCAAAGCCATTGGACTTATCATCCAGAAAACTCTCCTCAATGTCGAATCTCAAGCCATATTCACGTAAAGTTTGCACCGTCGTGGGTTCGGAACTCACAACCAACCAGAGTTGTCCCGTTTGGTTTTCACGGGCTAAGGCTAAATACACTCCATCCACGGAATTGCCTTTGTGCAGTTTGACGTTTTGAACCATCACGGCTTGCTCTGCACCGAGATGAAACTGATTCAACTGCTGCCAGCCTTTGCCGTCGCGATAGACCCAGGCAGCAGACTTGACGCGAACGCGGTAGTGCCAGCCCAATTCCAACTTCAAGTACCGCAGCAACTGATGATCCACAAACCCACGGTCAGCCAAGAAAACAACCTTGACCCCGACCGCAAGTAGACAAGACGCTTTGTTGAGTAAATCCCGGTAGACGATGAATTTCACACTGCTACTGCCATGCTCTAACACGCGCCAGATCACGGGAATGGCTCGTCCTCGATAGACGACGGATAAACGAATCACGCAGAAGGTATCCCACCGCATCGTCGTATCGCAACTCAGGTACAAGACGTGATCTTTCCACCCAGCTAGCGCAGTTTGAATCAAGGGGCTATCGACATGAGTCGGATGAATTCGGCAGTTATGAAGCCAGCGCGAAAATCGGCGTTGCGTACCCTGAGCCTGTTGAGCTGAGGTTTGGACGTGCGCTAACCAGCGCGTCAGGTTCACGCTGCCTTCATAAATGACTCCAATGACCATCCAAACCAGCACATAGGCATGACGTTGGTCCGACCAGGCACATTGACCGATAAAAGCTAACAGTGCATCATAAAGTCTAGAGGTGTGTTTCATGGCTGTCGTTCATTTTTGCTTTGACAACAGCTTACGCCTCTTCCTTTTCTCTCTTTGAAACTCCCTCCCAGAAAGCTTTCTGACTGTTAGAACCCTACTTGTGTCAGTCAATCAGGTTTCAAACACTGCCCAAGGATAGCGTTCCATTTCGGATGCTGGACTACCGTGTGCGCGGGTATCGCAAAGATCCAACTAAACCGATGCGGCAAATCGTGATTTACCTAAAGCAAACTGCATCCGAGCGAGTGGATCAGACCAGCTTTGAGATGGAAAACACGCGCCATGAGTTTGAGGTGGTCAGAATCTGGGAGCAACCTGCCTCCCTATTTCTGCAATACCCAGGGTTGATTCCCTTCGCGAGTCTGGGACAAAGTGCGGATACAGAGGAAACGTTACGGCAAGCAGCACGACGGATCGATCAGATTGCAGACCCAACAACTCAGGCAAATTTGGTAGCAGCATCAGGGATTTTAGCCGGGTTAAAATTAAAAGACGACGTGATTTATCACATATTGCGGAGAGACATCATGCAAGAATCCACTGTTTATCGTTCAATCTGGAGAGAAGCTGAGGAAGAAAAGACGCGGGCGATCGCGCTCAATCTGCTGCGTAGAGGAGTAGCAATCGATATCATTGCTCCTTCTACAGGCTTATCGATCGAAGAAGTGCAACAACTTCAGCAACAACTCAACGGCTCCGCACAAAGCTGAAGTTGATCGATGTACGGAGAGTTGATCGTAAAAACGGCATAACAACCCCAATGCAGCGGACGAGCAAAGTCTTCGCGCTTCGTTTCTAGCTTTCTCGTCGCCGTTGATTGGGAACGTTAAACAATCCGATCGCCATCGCGATCGCCGCTCTTGTAGCGATTGTCTTGAAAGTCAAGAGGCATTGAGAAGAAGGTAGTGCACTCTAAACACGCATGACAATAGGAGGGCTGGGATGTCCGTTGGGTTGACTGACTGACTTGTCCAGCAACAGGACTAAACCGGACTTGCCAAAGTTGGTTGTCGCGGAGCAGGGCGTTGAGAATGACCAGTCGCTTTTGCAGACAAGCAACTTTGGCAACCAGTTTGAGTTTGCCTTTGGCGAGCAAGCGTTGATAGCAGTCTCAAATCACCGGGTTGTGGCGAGTTGCGACCACGGTTGCCATGTACAAGCCACAGCGAACGTGAGTACGTCCGCCTGCGATCACGCGCTTACCCTTGTGTTTACCGCTGTCATGGTTGATGGGGGCAACGCCAACCAACTGAGCGAGCTGTTTTTCACTGAGCTTGCCGCGTTCGGGCAGTTCCACCAGACAGAGGGCAGCTGTGAGCGGACCGATGCCCTTGACTGACTGCAAAATCTTGTCTTTGCGCTGCCAGTCGGCTTGCTGTTGTTCGAGGGTTTGAATTTGCTGATTCAATGACTCAATGCGGTGCTTCAGTTGTTTGAGATGGTCTTCGATGTCAGATCGAACCGGCTTTGAGGCCCGAGCCAGACGATTCTTCGCAGCCACTTGGATTGCCACCAATTGCTGACGACGGTGCATCAGGTCACTCAATTGTTGAGCTGATGCGGCAATCAGCGGTTGGGGTTGCAGGTTGACGCTTTGAGCAAAGCGGGCCATCACTTCGGCATCCAATTGGTCGGTCTTGGCTTTGCCGAGCGCTACTACAAACCCTTTCACTGTTCGAGGATTGGCGATTGCACCGGGTATCGCCGCCTGTTGCAGTTCCTAAACGAGGGTTCGCTCTAAGCCCCCAGTGGATTCAACCACAACCAGGTGGGGTGGAGTTGGCTTTAACTGGGCAATGAGTTCCGCCACTCCCGCTTCGGTGTTGGCTACCTGGAAGGTTGCCCCTTGAGGCAAAAGCTATCCATCCAGGCTGTTTGGACTCCCATCAATGCCGACCCATGTTGTTGCGAGTGTCCGCATTGATGCTGAGGTATGGTGTGGTTGTCCCTTTGACCACTCGTCCTTGCACATGCGAGATCTCACTCTCCAGCGCTTGTTCGAGTTCGTGTCATTGGGCAAGTCGCGTGGCTCCGAGGGCGACCGAACGAGGTCGAGCACCTGGGTGCAACTGGATTGCCACGCGCGTCTTAAAAATCCAGGCCCCCTGGCTACAGAGCGGTGTTTGATGCACCAAGGGTGCGACGGGTTGCCTAGTTCTGAAGAGACAAGGGGGCGTTACTAATAAGCAAACGCACCAATCATTTGGACATCACAACAGTAAGTAAATTTGATTCAGGTTGAAGTAGCATTAGGACGGATGATCGACGCTTTAACCGATAGAGAGTCTTGGAGGCAAAACCGAAACCCCTCGATTGCTCTGATTCCCCGTAGAATCGAAGTGGTCGTTCATTCTACAAAACTGCTGCTGCAAACAGAAAGCTTTGATTACCCTACTTAAAGTCAGAGGCAGTGTGAAGGTAGATTCTAGAAGGGATCGATATGTCTTCAGCATCTAATGCAAGGAGTGCGATTGTTCGGACAGAACGAGGATTAACGATCGCAGGTACACGCATCACTCTCTATAAAGTGATGAGCTATGTGACGGCTCAATATCCACCTAAGTTTATTCAGGGCTTATTTGACCTGACGGAAGAGCAAATTAATGTGGCGCTAGCTTACATTGAAATTCATCGCGCAGAGGTGGAGGCTGAGTACCAGCAAGTTCTTCAAGAAACTGAAGCACTTCGACAATACTACGAAGAGCAAAAGCGTGAGCGAGTTGCCCGAAGCGCAGTCAAACCTCCAAAGCCTGGAACTGAAGCCGCTTGGGAAAAACTTCGGGCGGTTAAAGCAAAGCGCGAATCCAAAGTGTGATTTTTCTGGTCGATCACAATCTCAAAAGTCATGCTTTGGTGCTCTTTAGTGCGATCGCATCTCAAGGGTAGTTGGATAACGTCCCGGTTCAGTTTTTCACATTTGACGAAATGAATTTATTGATTGATAGCGATGACAGGATAGTTTGGCGACTTGCCCAAGAGAATCAGATGCTTTTGCTGACTGCCAACCGCAGCATGAAAGGAAAAGATTCGCTGGAGCAGGTCATGCGTAAAGAAAACACTTCAGAATCGTTGCCTGTCATTACGGTTAGCAATGCGGATCGGCTTTTGAATGATTCCGAATACCGAGGGCGGTGTGTTGAAAGCCTGATTGAAATCGTACTTGATATCGATGCCTACCTTGGCGCGAGACGAATCTTCATTCCATAATCTTACACATTAATACTCTCGTTCACGCTGATAGGAAACACGGCATAACAATCCCAATGCAACCGACTGTTGAGTGCGATCGTCGATCTTGTGGGGTGCGTTCCTTAATGCAATTGCTACTCCACTGATAGATTTCTGAGAACGCACCACGCTCATGTTTTAGGCAACCGATCGCAGTGTAACAATGCCCGTACACACCGACCGTACAGAGTCTTTTCGTGGAGTCGAGAGGTTACTCGCGTTGGGTGAACGGGGTTCACAGCAATTAATGGAGCAGTGGAAAGGGTATTGCCTGGTTCTGACATAACAAGCTCGACGTGATAATACTTGTCAAGCTTAAGGAGATGGACTCAACGCTGGCTAGAACTCAGTTCGATCTTGCACAGCCTCAAGTGTCGCTTTATACTTTAAACTCATTCGGTTAAGTTGCTTAGAAGCTTAATGAAGTTTCTTTTGCTTTGCGTCTACTGCTGCCTGAATTTTTTCAGTCTAACCTCTATATCTATTATCTGTTAACTGCCTCACCAGGTTATCGTAAAGCACACCAAAACATAAGTGTAAATACTGAATAGTTGTGGTGCGTGTAAGCATCCACATCCCTGGAAATCGTTGTAGGGTTCCCTAACCATGTACGATTAAATTTTGTTACAGTCATCCCAGACCCTTAACTCGACTTTCTTTGGAGATTCCCCATGTTGCGACTGGAGCACGTCAGCAAAATTTATCCGACTGGCGAAGTGCTAAAAGACATCAACTGGGAAGTCAAACCCGGCGATCGCATTGGCTTAGTCGGCGTGAACGGTGCCGGAAAATCGACGCAGCTCAAAATCATTGCAGGCGAAACCGAACCCACCGCAGGCGAAATCATTCGCCCAGCCAGTCTGCACATTGCCTACCTGACCCAAGAATTTGAAGTAGACCCCACTCGTACCGTGCGCGAAGAATTTTGGCGGGCGTTTGGCGAAGCAAATGATGTCCACGTCGCGCTGGCTGAAGTCCATCGGAACATGGAAACTGCACCACCCGAAGCCTTAGACGACCTCATCCATCAAATGGATCGCTTGCAGCGGCGATTTGAAGCGATGGATGGCTACGGGTTGGATGCTCGCATTGAGAAAATCATGCCAGAACTGGGGTTTGACCTGGAGGATGGCGATCGGCTTGTGAGTGCCTTTAGCGGTGGTTGGCAGATGCGGATGAGTTTGGGCAAGATCTTGCTGCAGAAGCCCGATTTGCTGCTGCTGGACGAGCCGACCAACCACTTAGACTTGGAAACCATTGAGTGGCTAGAAACCTACCTTAAAGGTCTGTCTACACCGATGGTCATTGTCTCTCACGATCGTGAGTTTCTTGATCGCCTCTGCACGCAAATCGTCGAAACCGAGCGCGGCGTTTCGACGACCTACCTGGGCAACTATTCCGCCTACCTTCAGCAGAAGGAAGAAATGCGGGATGCCCAACTCAGCGCTTACGAGCGGCAGCAGAAAGAACTGGAGAAGCAGCAGGCGTTTGTTGATCGCTTCCGTGCCAGCGCCACCCGCAGCACTCAGGCCAAAAGCCGCGAAAAGCAGCTCGATAAAATTGAGCGCCTTGAAACACCCGATGGTGGCATGAGAACGCTTCACTTCCGCTTTCCACCTTCGCCTCGCAGTGGTCGCGAAGTGGTGGAAATCAAAAATCTGACCCACACCTATGGCGACAAAATTCTGTTTTTGGACGCAAACCTGCTGCTAGAGCGGGGCGATCGTGTTGCCTTTTTAGGCCCGAATGGTGCGGGTAAGTCCACCCTGCTGCACCTGATGATGGGCATGGAAAAACCCACCGAAGGCACGGTCACAATCGGTGACCACAATGTCCTTCCTGGCTACTTCGAGCAAAATCAGGCTGAAGCGCTCGATTTGCAAAAAACCGTGATGGAAACCATCCACGACGAAGTGCCCAAATGGACGAACGAAGAAGTCCGTACTTTGTTGGGACGCTTTCTTTTCAGTGGTGATTCTGCCTTTAAGAAAGTCGAGTCCCTCAGCGGCGGCGAAAAAGCACGACTCGCCCTCGCCAAAATGCTCCTTCAACCCGCGAATCTCTTGATTTTGGATGAGCCGACGAACCACCTTGATATTCCTGCCAAGGAGATGCTTGAAGAAGCGTTGCAACACTACGATGGCACGGTGATTATCGTGTCGCACGATCGCTATTTCATCTCCCAGGTTGCCAACAAAATTGTCGAAATTCGCGATGGTGAATTAATCCTTTATCGCGGCGATTATCACTACTATCTTGATAAGATTGCTGAAGAAAAAGATAAGACAAAATTAGCAGCGATCGAAGCCGAAAAAGAAGCCAAAGCCGCTGCCAAACGCGCTAAACAAAAGGAAAAAGAAAAGGCTAAAAAAGCGCAAACGAAAGCTTGACAGGGAGCCTTCTTCATGGCGTATGGCGTGCGATTGCATTAAAGTCGCCACCCGCAGCGATCGTGAATAGAATTCAGCATCGCTGATACCTTCACTAATGACCTGTCAGACTCACCAATTAGAGGCATAAAGCAATCAAAACTACCATCTTCAACCCAGACATCCCGTAAGATTTGTGTAGCAGAATAAAGGGCCTAAAGCGGGAAATAAAGGCTTAAAAGCTATTAAGTTTAGGTAATTGCTCAACCCAGTGGACCTAAGCACGGCTTTGGCAGAAGATGGTAAGCTTTTGCCATGAAAGACCTGCCCCTGCTTGATGGACTGAGCCATGCCGAAAAGGATGCCCTGATTGGAGGGCTGTGGTAAGAGCTGCAAAGTCTACGAGCAGAACTCGAAAAGCTGAAGCAAAAGCGAGTTAGGAAGACTTTGCGCAATTCGAGTTTGCCTCCGTCTAAGGGCTTCAAGCCCCATCAGAGCAGTGCTCAGTTCACTTCTCTTAATGCCGAGGAAACGGAGAGCCACTGTAACGGCGGGCGGGAATTGAGCCAACAACCGGATCAAGTAGTGCTTGCTCAAGCCAGAAGCTGTCCCCACTGTGGAGCCGAAGTTGACCCATCGGCACAGCGTCTAAGCGGGATTTACGAGCGCATTGAATTACCCCAGATCACCCCTGTCATCACCCGAGTCGAACGCTATGGCGGGATGTGTGGGTGTTGCCAAAAGGCGTATGAAGCGCCTGTTCCAAGCGGCTTGGAGCCAGGGTCTCCCTTTGGCACTAGTGTCGCAACTCTAGTGACCTATCTGCGCTACAGCCATGCCATCAGCTATCAACGGCTGAGCCAATTGATGAGCGAGCTTTACGGTCTCAACCTGTCGGAAGGAGCGATAGCCAATCTGCTGCGACGGGTGCAAGTTCAACTCGAAACCCTGTATCCAAGATTGTGGAGCGTCTACGCAGTGCTCGTCTAGTTGGCAGTGATGAGACGGGAGCACGGGTGAATGGAAAGAACCAGTGGGAATGGGTGTTTCAAAATGACCAGGTATGTTTGCATGTGATTTGTCCCACGCGTGGCAAAACGGTCATCGATAGCGTGATGGCTGGGCATCAACCGCAAATTTGGGTGTCTGAGCTATTTAGTGCCCAAGCCGCGCATCCAGCGCAGGACTGGCAAGTGTGTCTGGCGCATCAACTGCGAGATTATCAGTATGCCATTGATGCGGGCGAGGGGTTGTTTGCGCCACGGATGAAACGCCTTTTCCTCAAAGCCATTGCCCTGCAACGACGACGACACACCTTGGCTGCTTCAACCGTCGAGCAATATTGCGCTCGATCGCGCGGTTCACTGCGCGAGATTTTGAATCTGCAACCCAAAGCAGCCGAGGGACAGCGGTTGCTCAAACGCTATCAGAAGATTCGCGCTCATCTGTTATTGTTTTTGACCGATGAGACCATCCCGCCAACCAATAATGCCAGTGAGCAGGCGTTGCGTTGGAGTGTGATCTTGCGCAAGGTGACCAACGGTTTCCGCTCAGATTGGGGAGCGGAGTTATTCGCTCAGGTGCGCTCGCTGGTTAACACTGCAAAGCGTCAGGGCATTTCTGCCTTTGATGCCATTTCCCGTGCCCTTACCTCACATCAATTCGATTGGCCTGGGTTGAGCAATTATAAGTTTAGAGAGGATTGAAAGGATAGAGCATCAGGTTCTAAGCAAGGATTTAGATGCAATCACATCGACTAATAAACGACGGCTAGCGTGTCAATGAAATTTTGAGCGACAGCAGTATAGCAAACGACAAAAAAGTGTCGGAGCGACAAAAATTTGTCAACAACGACACTTATTGAGTCAAACGACATGCTACGAGCATGGAGGGATTCGAACCCCCGACCCTCAGGACCGGAACCTGATGCTCTATCCACTGAGCTACATGCCCTCGTTCTTTCGAGAGTATAGCACCTGAGAAAGGATGAAGGATGAGGGATGAGGGATGAAACCTTTGAGACAGGTGAAGAATAGCCGTCAGCCAATGTTTTAGCCCTAAGCAGTTTATAGAGCTGATGCTGGTCTTACATTACTCATCCCTCATCCGTCTACTCTCATCCCTTCAAAGGTACGCAGCTGGATCAACCGGATCACCGTTTTGCCGGACTTCAAAGTGGAGGTGAGGGCCAGTCGAAAGGCCAGTCGAGCCAACAGCCGCGATCGCTTGTCCGCGCTGCACCGTCTGCCCTTCCGAAACGTAGATTTCGCTGGTGTGACCATATAGTGTAGTGATACCTCCACCGTGGTCAATGATGACCGCATTGCCATAACCTCCATACCAGCCTGCGAAAATGACAGTGCCGCTGTCGGCAGCATTAATAGTCGTGCCGTAGTCAGCACCAAAGTCAAGCCCTGAGTGAAAGCGCTGGTAGCCTAGAATGGGATGCATTCGCCAACCAAACCCGCTCGTGATTTCACCCAGGCAGGGCACGATCATTTGCCCCGTACCGCGAAAGGCAATGCCGCCGCTGCCAACCCGCTGTTGAATGAGCAGTCCAATGTTGCGGGAGTCTTGTAGTAGTTGAGTCTCGGCGGCTTCCAGGGCGCGTCGATCGCTCCGTAACCGTTCGATCATCGTTTGCTGAGAGCTTGCTTGCGCTTCAAATTCTGCTTTTTGGGCCAGAAGCTGTTGTTTGAGTAGAGCAATTTGGTTCTTCTGTTGTTCAACCTGGTCGCGTTGTTGGTCGATGCGATCGGTTTCTTGCTTGAAACTACTCAGTAGCTGTTGATCGGCTTTGTACAATTGCTTAAGTTGATGGCGGCGATCGAGAAAATCGTTCAAATTTTGGCTTTGCAGTAACACAGCCCACCCGCGATCGAGCTGCTGTCGTTGCAGAAAGCGGAGCCGTGCCACCGTTGAAAACTGCTTTTGGCGATAGAGCTGTTCTGCTTTGACTAACGAGACTTCTAATGATCGTAGTTGGGTGGTGGCCGTTTGCAGTTGGGCTTCACTGGCTTTAATTTGGCTAGCGGTAGCTTTGATGCCCTGGCGTAACCCTTGAAGATTTCCCTGTGCGGCTTTTTCCAGATTCTTCAGGCGATCGTGCTCTTTAGAAATTTGCGATCGCTGCTGGTCAATTTGCTCCTGCCGCCGCTGTAGGTCTTTGACTGAATCACTCTGTGCGCTTGACGGCTGGCTTACTGTGAGAATGCCAACCAAAAGAAAGAGGCAAAAGAAACCTGCCAGCAGTCGGGAAGCCAAGTTGAGCTTCGCTATCAGCCTTTCACTTGTCTCAAGAAACCACAGCAACATTCCCAGGAACCGGCAGAGTAAGCAAACAAGACACCATTATGACCACAATGGCGGTTTGAGCAAGCGCAAAGTGAGAAAAAATTCTGCGATCGTGGTTTTCTAGCCGTAGTCAGTTTGGTTTGAGCTAGGTGCAGAGGGCAACAGCTCCATCCGCTTTGTACCCAATAGCCTATAGCCTGTGATGGCCGCAGTAACTTTGCCTTTAAGGCGTTTACGCTTGCGCGACAGCGACGGGCTAGTAAAGCCCCAATGTTGGAGGGCGGGCAACGAGGACTCATTATTGAACATCAAGCACTTACCGCTAGCCCTTGAAAATTTTTGCAATTTGTGAATAATTTTGAAGTTAACCTGTCACGAATTCTTACCCTTCCTGGCTTTTGTCTTTGTTGCAACAAAAGAATCAAAAATGAATGCAGCCGAACAGGCAACGTCTTTGGAAACGACTAGCAAGATTGCCGCCGCCGTAAATCTCTTCAAAGCTGAGTTCCCCGATGCGAAATCAGATTTGAAACCCTGGGTCAGCGATCCCGATACGCAAGAATTGGTAGATCCAGAGTCGATCGACATTGGGTTTCATTTTCCTGGCTTTTCACGGTTGCTCCAAAGCCGCAGTCTCTTGCTGCAAATTCGCTTCTACAACGATCTACAAACAGGAGAAAGACGCGCGATCGGTGCTGAAATCGCAGGTTTTGACCATCGTGGCAAGCAATGGTGGTTGTCAACGGTTGACCAGTGGGCGTTTGAAGGCGCTAACTACCCCACACCAGAAATGGGAGAGAAACTAAAGGCGTTTCTTCGGAACGTTTTGGCATTGTTTAGTTGTTAAAGGGCAGAAGGCAGGAGGCTAGAGAAGTTGTTGGTTGTTAGTAGTTGGTAGTTGGTTTTTAGAAGAACGCTGACCGCTGATAGCTGACTAGTGATAGCAGAAGGCAGGGGGTAGAAGACAAAAGGCAGAAGGCAGAAGCTGACCGCTCAATTAACTCAAAGTCCCCCCTGCTCCCCTTGCTTCCCCTGCTCCTTCTCGCCCCCTCCCTCAACCTTCCAAGCATCGGCTCACCGAATCTTGCAGGGCTTGACCAATCGCAATTCTTGGCAACCGATGCTTAAAACCGCAGAGAATTTCCCATGAAATCGTGCCGAGTGTGGCGGCCCAGTCATCAGCAGCGATCGACTGATTACCGTCTTGCCCCAGTAACGTGACCACTTCACCTTCCTCTAAGTCGGGCACAGCGCTAACATCCAGCATGATTTGATCCATCGTTACTGCGCCGATTTGAGACACGCGCTGTTCCTTTACAAGCGCATCCATTTTGTTGGATAGGTTGCGAGGGATGCCATCAGCATAGCCGATCGCCACCACTGCAATTTGCATTTCCCGCTCTGCTACAAACCGATGCCCGTAACTAACCCCTGTTCCGGCTGGAATTGCCTTCACTTGAGTAACTCTGGCTTTTACCTGTAAAGCAGGTTTGAGTGTAATCGTGGTGCTCAGATGAGCAGCGGGATAGAGACCATAAATTGCTAAGCCGACTCTTACCATATCGTAGTGAAAAGTGGGATCAGACAAGGTGCCACCAGAATTTGCTAAATGCAAGCAGGGTGGATGCAGTCCCCAGGCTTTGATCTGCGCAACGGCTGTTTCAAAGCGCTGCTGCTGTTGTTTGGCAATAGTCCGATTGGAATCTTCTGCGGTTGCCAGATGGGAATAAACGCTGGCGATCGTCAAGTTTGGCAGATGCTGCACCAGTTTTACAAAGGCGGCGGCTTCCTGCCACGGGGTACCAAGACGCGACATACCTGTGTCCAGCTTGAGGTGAACGGGTAACGGGCAATGCTGCGGTGAAGCCGCTAAAACTTCAGAAAAGACAAGTGCTTGACGCGGCGTGCAGAGAGTTGGCTGAAGCTTCCAGTGCGCGATCGCCCGAATTTGCTCTGACGTATGGTTTGCACCCAGCACCAGTATCGGCGCTTGAACGCCTGCCTCACGCAACTCGATCCCCTCTGGAATCGTAGCAACGCCCAACCAGGTTGCCCCAGCCTGCAAGACTGTCTGAGCAACGGTTGTCGCTCCGTGTCCATAGGCATCTGCCTTAACAACGGCCATGAGCGCTGTTTGGGCAGACAAAAAACGGCGGAGTTGCCGAACGTTATGGGCGATCGCGCTTAAATTCACCTCAACCCACGCCCGCTCTTGCCGCATCAACGCCACACTTGGACTTTGTTCCCAACTCAACATGTGATCGACTCCTCTTACACCACAAAAGCGATCAGCGGTCAACACTCAGCTTTCGGCCTTTAGCCATAAGCTTTGTCGCTCAAATGATCATTCAAGCGGCGACGCGAAAGTCAGAAGCGACCAGCCGCCTATGTTCTGACACAGATGTTTTATGCTCTGCCTTGCTGACCGCCGATCGCTGACTGCTAATAGCTGATCATTTAACAATAAATGACCAAAACCTTAACAGTTTTTAGTGACTTGCAAAACAGCATGCGATCGAAACTCAGCAGAATGCGTCAATCAAAGCGATGCTTACCGATGATTAAGCAGTCAGCTATTAACCCGACAATGTGTGTTCCTACATTGTTAGAATTGCGACTTGATTGCGTAGGGTACGTTAGGTAAAGCACCCTACATACCATAAGTAGAGCTTTGGTGCGTTACACGACCGCTTTTCTTGAATGCCGAGCACCCTACAAGCTGTGTCAGAGCTTTTGTCGCCGAGTTAATATCAGCCATCAGCTTCTTTCTAACAACTAAAAACTAACGACCAACAACTTCTTTTGCCTTTTGCCTTCTGCTCACACTACTTACGTTGTCCTGACGGCGCGTGCTCCGGTAGAGCAAAGACGGCCTGCCCATCCTTCAGGCTCATCTGCCCGCCTAAGGACAAGATTTCCTGTTTTGCGCGCGCTTGAGTCGTCCTATCACTTACAGCAGCAGCTTGATAGTAGATGGATGTCCACGCTTGAAATCGGACGGGCACACTGTTGGGATCTCGACGCAAAAACACGGCCGTTTGCTCAAAGAGAGGTGTCAGTGCTTGGTAAGGCGTTCCCTGCACCCATTGTGCTGCCATCTCGTGCGAGTGGATTGAACCGGGAACATTGCCCAGCAATAGTAGTTGATCCAGCCCTTTGAAGCGCCAAACCTGAAAAGCCTTCGGTGTAATTTGGGGTGACAAGGCTGCTGTGCCGCGATCCATCAACGTCACAGCAACTTTTGGCTCACCCAATTGGTACGAAATGCTACCTGAAAGGAATAAATAAACATCTACGAAGCGTGGGTCTAAGTGCGTAATGATGTCGAAATATTGAGGGCTGAGCGCGTACCCGGTCTTGGCGCGCACTTCGTTGTCACCGTAATACTGTAAAAAGTTTAGAAATGTCCAATCAGCGACGAGGTTGTCAAACCCAAAGGCGGGTAGTTGCTTTAGCAGACGTAGCTTGACAGCTTCTTGCTGTTCTGCCTGCTTTGGGTCAGAAGACCACAAGGAGGGTCGAGTGAGCTGTGATCGCTGCATAAAGATAACGCCTGTTAAAGACGCGATCGCGATCGCGCCACCCAAGAGTGAGGGCAACCACCTTGACTGAAGTTTGGCGTCTTTGATTACGGAGTCGTTTGCACTCATCTTATTTACGGCTGCGTCTCTAGCGTACCGCTGCTCCTTTCGTCTCTTTAAAGGGCCAAGCAGTTAGGTTTCCATGCTTAGTTGTCCCGCTCTTAGACGGACGCCATGCGCTTTTCAACAAAACTTTACGCAAAGCAACATTACGTAAGATTTAGATTTAGCAAAGTTAACTGAATTACCCCTATGCCAATTTATTGAGATTCGGTTAGATTGGCTAAAAGATTTAAATCTAAACTTCGCCAGGGTGCTGGTATGGTCGTGGGTGTCGTGTTCAGCAAGCTGGTTAAACTGTCACCTTTGCGATGGACGGTTACTAGATTGTCTGGATATGCTGAACGTATCGCCAGTTGGGAATGTCGAGGTTTCTGGTTGCAGCCGAATGAATGTAGTCCGTCATATCGATCGTCTCAAGCTGCCCTGACTGCTTTTAACGCCTATTTTGTCTCAGTTTCTAAGCCACTTCATTTATCTTTAATCCGCAATGAACCGACCCTCAAAGCGCTTTCCACTGTTTCAAGTTGCTCTCTGTGGTGGGGCTGTCGCTACCACAGCGGCTGTTTCACTGTTTGGCCCCGGTTTGAGCCGTGTTCGTGCAGCACTGCAAGAAAGCCCTAAAACCGTCATTGATGAGGCTTGGCAGATTGTCAATCGTGAGTACGTTGATGGCACCTTTAACCAGACTGATTGGCAAGAGGTTCGCAAGTCACTGCTGGGCAAAAACTACTCATCGCGCGAACAGGCCTACGTCGCTCTGAGAGGCGCGTTAGAAAAGCTCAATGATCCCTACACCCGTTTCATGGATCCTAAGCAGTATGAAGCGCTCAGCAACCAGACATCTGGCGAGCTTTCTGGTGTTGGTATCCGGCTGGAAGTTGATGACAAGACCAAAGTGCTGACGGTCGTTGAACCGATCGAAAACTCTCCCGCCCTCAAAGCAGGGATTCTAGCCGGGGATCAAATTGTGTCGATCGACGGGAAGCAAACAAAAGGGATGACGGTTGAAGATGCCTCAAACCTGATTCGGGGTGATGTTGGCAGCAAGGTTAAGCTCGAAATCGGGCGGCAAGGTAAAGAAAACTCCATGCTGGCGCTGACCCGTGCCCGCATCGAACTGCCTACTGTGCGCTATTCGCTGAAGCAAGAAGGCCCACGACGAGTTGGCTACATCCGGTTGAATGAGTTCAGTGCTCACGCGGCGGATCAAATGCGTCGGGCGATCCAGGATTTGGGCAACCAGAAAGTGGACGGCTACGTATTAGACCTGCGTGGGAATCCAGGTGGGCTACTGCAAGCCAGTATTGACATTAGCCGCATGTGGATGGACAAAGGAGACATTGTGCGGACGGTCGATCGCAAAGGCAATAGCGAAGAGATCTCAAACAACCGCACCGCCTTGACGAAGTTGCCAATGGCCGTATTGGTGGATGGTAACTCAGCTAGCTCTAGTGAGATTCTAACGGGTGCCTTAAAAGATAATGGTCGCGCTACAGTCGTTGGTAGCCAAACCTTTGGTAAAGCGCTGGTACAGTCGGTGCATTCCCTTTCAGATGGATCAGGGCTAGCGGTGACGATCGCCCATTACTACACGCCCAAGGGAACGGATATTAGCCACAAAGGGATCACACCAGATATCAAAATCGATCTAAGCGATGAGCAGCGTCAAAAGCTCGCTTCAAATCCTAAGCTGGTCGCAACAAAAGACGATCCCCAATACGCCACTGCGCTGACCACCTTACAAAAGGTAGCTGGAACGCCAACGGCGGCTCCAACAACGATGCAACAGGCCAATCAAACTCAGAAGTAATAGCGCCAGTCATAGCGCCAAACTAAAACAAACAACTGCGCCATACCAGGAGATCATCCAAGGGTGGCGCAGTTGCTTTAAGGGACGATCGTATGACGGTACGCCCGCTGGTTAAAACACACCGTAACGAGCAAAGGACTAATGATAAAGTAGCCTTCTGCCTTTAGCCGTCAGCTATCAGCGGTTAGCGTAGAAGTTTTGAGTTGCGAATTGCCCCCTGTCTCCTCTGCTTCCCTTGCCTTCTGCCTATCCCTGACGCACTAGCGATTTTCGGTGCGAAGCTGGCTGACAAGGTGCTGTAGCTCTGGCAAGATCAACGTCTGCATGGCAAGCTGTACCGCGCCAGTAGAGCCAGGGACTGAGAACACGAGCCGACCCCGGAAGACGCCTGCGATCGCCCGTGACGCGATCGCCCGTGAGCCGATGTCTTGATAGCTGAGCCAGCGAAAGAGTTCGCCAAAGCCAGGTAGCGTTTTTTCTAGAAGCAGGGCGATCGCGTCGTAAGTGGTGTCCCTGGGGGCAATGCCCGTGCCACCGTTGACAATGATGGCCTCTAGGGTTGCTTGCTGGCTCAACTGCTCAAGCTGATCCTGTATCTGTGGTGGATCATCTTTGACAATGGTGTAGGCAAGCAGCTCATGCCCAGCCTCTTGCAACAGTTGTTGGACTAGCTGGCCGCTGCGATCGGTTTCAGGCGTGCGGGTGTCACTGACGGTAATCACCGCACAGTGAATCGCTACAGCACCAGTGTCAGGATGGGGAATGACTGCCATCGTGTGTTGCTATTTTTAAGCGTTAAGCGCGTTTTGGGCGTCAGGATTTGCTGAACTCTAGCCCGTGATCTTCACCATACCGCTGCATAAAGCGCATAAAGCGATCCCACTCAGCAGCCGATTTCATAACATATGTGGCTTCTAAAGCTTCTGGCTGACCATTAATAAACTTGGCATTGACTTCGCGGGTGACAAGCTCTCCTTCCTCGTCCACCAGGTACATCCCGGTAATGCTGTCAGTGCTGGTGCCACTGAGCGCTTTCGGATTTTGGAAGTAGAAGATCGCTTTGCCGTTGCTACCGTCGCGGGCACGGGTCAAGCTCACGTCAGGCACGACCTCTTCGTCAACACCTCTAGAAAATTGAATTCGAGCCATAGTTCTCAGTCAGCACATGTATTGGGCAGAACACTATTCTCCCACGTCAGGGACAGTCGGAAAGCAGGCGCTTGAAAAAGGTGATTAGCGGTCAGCGGTCAGCTAACCCTGCGGGAAGCAAGCTACAGCGGCCAATTTCCTTCTAAAAACTAATCACCAAAAACCAACCACTGCTTTAGCACTCAGCACTCAGTCACATCAGTTGTAGGCCACTCCTAATACCTGGAGATCAGCCCTGGCGAAGTTTTTCTAGGACGCTGCGATCTTCCAGGGTGGAGGTGTCGCCCGAAATTTCTACGCCGCTGGCTAAATCGCGGAGTAGACGACGCATGATTTTACCAGAGCGGGTTTTGGGCAGCGCGTCGGCAAAACGAATTTCACCCGGACGGGCGATCGCGCCAATTTCTTTCACGACGTGCTGTTTGAGTTCCTTCAGCAGGTCGTCGCTGGGACTGTAGGTGCCTTCAAGCGTGACAAAGGCCACAATATCCTGCCCTTTTAGCTCATCTGGTTTGCCTACAACAGCCGCTTCTGCCACAGCGGGATGGGATACCAGCGCCGACTCAATTTCCATCGTACCGAGGCGGTGCCCTGCCACGTTGATCACATCATCTACGCGACCCATCACCCAGAAGTAGCCGTCTTCATCTCGACGGGCACCATCGCCTGCAAAGTAGAGATATTGCCCCTCTTTTGGCGGCACGTGTTCCCAGTAGGTGCGACGGAAGCGATCGGGGTCGCCGTACACGGTGCGCATCATGCCAGGCCACGGATGTCGAATCGCCAAATAGCCTCCCTCATTCGCCCCAACCGCCTTGCCTTCCAGGTCAATGATGTCTGCCAAAACACCAGGGAACGGAAGGGTGGCTGAACCGGGCTTGGTGGGGATCGCACCAGGTAGCGCCGTGATCATAATGCCGCCTGTCTCGGTTTGCCACCAGGTATCGACGATCGGGCATCTTCCTCCCCCAATCACTTGTTGATACCAGATCCAGGCTTCTGGGTTAATGGGTTCACCCACTGTACCCAATAGACGCAACGAGGATAGATTACGCGCCTTGGGATGTTCATCGCCCATTTTGATAAAGGCACGAATGGCGGTAGGAGCCGTGTAGAAGACATTGACCCCATGCTTTTCAATGACATCCCAGAAGCAGCCAGGGTTTGAGGTACGGGGTGCACCTTCGTACATCACGGTGGTGGCACCGTTGGACAAGGGGCCATAGACAATGTAGCTGTGTCCGGTAATCCAGCCGACATCAGCAGTACACCAGTAAACATCGGTGTCTTGCAGGTCAAAAATCCATTTGGTTGTGATGTGGGTGTAGAGGTTGTACCCGCCCGTCGTATGCACGACCCCCTTTGGTTTGCCTGTGCTCCCAGAAGTGTAGAGAATGAAGAGCAGGTCTTCGCTATCCATTGGTTCCGCAGGACAGTCGGCAGAAACTTGCTTCTGGAGGTCGTGCCACCAATGGTCACGATCGCCCAACATATGAGTTTCTTGCCCTGTACGCTTCACCACTAGCGTGTTAGTGACACTGGGCACGCTGCCGTCTGCCAAGGCTTTGTCTACCTGCTCTTTGAGCGGCACGATCGCATCCTTGCGCCAACCCCCATCGGCAGTTACCACGACTCTCGCTTGCCCATCCACCAGCCGATCGCGCAACGCCTCGGCACTAAACCCACCAAACACGACCGTATGCGCCGCGCCGATCCGGGCACAGGCCAACATCGCGATCGCCGCTTCTGGAATCATGGGCATGTAGATACCCACGCGATCGCCCTTTTGCACGCCCAGGTGCTTTAACGCATTGGCAAACTGGCACACTTCTCGATGCAGTTGCGCGTAGGTCAACGTGCGCGAGTCTCCCGGTTCCCCTTCCCAGATCAACGCGGCTTTGTTACGTCTCCAGGTCGTCAGGTGGCGATCGAGGCAGTTGTACGAGATATTCAACTTGCCGTTGACAAACCACTTCGCAAAGGGTGGCTGCCAATCAAGTACGGTATCCCATTTCTGGAACCAGTCCAGTTCCGTTTCTGCCAGGTGTGCCCAGAAGGCTTGCGGGTCAGCTTTTGCCTGCTCATATAAACGGTGATATTCATCCAGGCTCTTAATCTGGGCCTTTTGGGAGAATTCTGCTGACGGGTGAAACAAGCGATTCTCTTGCAGAATGGATTCGATTGTCGGCTGTGACATGACGTATTAAGTGACTGAACGATGCGCGCAAACGATACTTTCCAGCATACCGACTTGCAGCGTATCACTCGCATCTCTTTGCATTTGTTGAGGTCGTTGATTGTGGGGGAGTGAGAAGTAGGGGGTGGATGGGGAATGAAGGATAAGGGATGAAAAAAGCTGACTGCTGATAGCTGACCGCTGACCGCTAAATTAGCTTAAAACTGAAAACGTTCCCTTGCTCTTCACCCCGCACTCCTCACCCTACTTAAGCGGGTGCGGTTGTAATTAATGGATCAGGCACGGGGAACGATCGTTTTTCCATCAACGTAAACTGTCGCTTCGATGCATTGTAGGCAAACACGGTACCCGTTTCAATTTCATACATCCACGCATGCAAATTCAGCTTACCACCGTGCAACTTTGCTCGAATGGCTGGATAGGTTTCCAAATTTTCAATCTGTGTGAGGACATTTTGCTCGATCGCAATCTTTAACAGCCCGTCTGCTTCCACATTGGGATAGTTTTCCAATACCAGCCGTCGGGTTGCTTCTCCATGTCGCTTTAACCAGTCATAAACAGCAGGCATGGTTTCTGCCAATGTCCCTACCTGTAGCAATCCCTTCATGGCACCGCAGTGAGAATGACCGCAAACAATTATATCTTTGATGCCCAACATTTCCACGGCATACTCGATACCTGCGGCCTCAGCACTACTAGCCGCCCCATAGGACGGAATGATATTGCCGACATTTCGCATGACAAAAAGTTCGCCGGGTTGCGCTTGGGTAATGAGGCACGGGTCAATACGAGAATCAGAGCACGTAATAAACAGGACTTCTGGCGACTGCCCACCTGAAAGCTTTTCAAACAGATCACGGTGGTCATTAAAATAGCTGCTATGGAAGGCGTTAAGTCCTTGAATCAGTCCCGTCAGTGACATAGTTACGTTCTCAAATTTCGGGCAAAATGGCGAAGTGTTCGGCGATGAGTCGATTGTAGTCAGGTCTAACTTCTGACACTAACGTTCCCTCTATAGAACCAAACTATCACTTCTGGTACTTTTGTAAAGCTGCGTAAACTACAGACTCACCATAGCATCAGTTGATCGCCCCAATTTTCCGCAAGCTGTTTTACACTCGTCGTCTAATGGTCCGTCAGTTTTGCTTTTGTGCCTTGGGTTAGGTAAGGGATGTTATTTTATGAATGAGAGACTCACAAAATAAGTCTTGACAGACCACTAGCTTGCCAGAGCATCGAAAGCTTGAAGGGTGTTGTAGAGAAAAGTTTATAACCCCGTAGCCGAGGAAGAAGGGGGTTCCTTGAGCTAGTGACCAAGCTGGATCCTGGTCACTAGAAGAAATGCTTCACTAGATAGGGATGCTTTAGCCGTTTCTTGCGGAGTGTTTCCCTCTGTCACCACTGTTTGATGGTATGAGCCTTCTGAGCCGTCGCTTGCACCACTTTAGCGATCGCGCGCTCAGTTGATTGAACAACCCGTTATTGACGAACGGTTAAGATGCCATCTCCCACAAAAACAGCAGGAAATTTTGTCTCTGGATAAGCTGCGACGCCATAATCATAAGTTGCTGAAGGGGTTGATTTTAGCGTCTTGAGCGCTAGCGTGAGCTTGGTTTTGGGTGGCACAGGTGCATTAAATTCGATCCAAAAGATGCCTGTTTCGTCAACCCACACACTTTTGATGCCGATCGCACGTCCCTCGGCTCCGGGTGCCCCTGTGAACGCTTTTGTATTGGCTAAATCGAGGCGAATGGGAGCAACCGTTTTTTCTTGATTTTGTTCTGTGAACGAGAGGGAAAGCTTGGCAAAGCGTTTGCCTGCACGTTCGGGGATGGTGATTGTGACATAGTGCGTGTCACTGGCTGTTTGAGGGCGATCGCTGACGACGTTGACACTTACAAGTTGTGATGCTTCAAGGCGTTTAGCATCGTTGCCAGGTGTGGCAGCCATCATCCAACCGTTTAACAACGCACTGGTCGTCATTAATGTGAGAGCATAATAAATCTGACGCATCATTGAACTCCATGATGATGAGATTGATCTTAAGAATGCTCCTGGGTCAGAACACTCTTGTGGAAAAAAGCCAGTTAAGGAAACCTGGCACCTCAACTGGCTTTCAAGGTGTACTGCGCTTTATGAGGAGATTCACAGATATGAGCGTGCAGGCTAGGCAACGTGTGGAAGCCCTAGCCCGCATGCTAACAATTAGGCAAACTGCACGATATCTTTGTTGAAGTTAAGGCGATTCTCTCCAGTGGGAAAGCCCGCTTTGCCGTCACCATCACCATCAATATTGGAGTGGATGTTTAGATACAGGTCGCCTGCCAGGAGCGCGGCTTGTTCTTCGGGCTTCAGCTCAAACTCACCTGTAATCGTGCCAGATTTTGCATCAATCACCGTATTGGTAAAGTAGCGCAACACGGTAGCATCCGCAAAGTTGCCACGGTTATCGCCAGAAGGGCTAAAGTGCAGATGGGTTCCAGAGAGCGGATTTCCTTCTACATCGTTGGGCACTTTCAGGAAGTTATTGATGAGCGAAACAGGATCTGAGCCATTGAGGATGGTCGCTTTGGGGTCAATTTCCTTTTCACCCTGGCTAAACAGTGGAAAAGCATCAAAGTTTTTGTAGGATCCAGTAGCACGAAGCACCCCATCTTTCAACTCAAGACTGACTTCACTCGATCCAGGGCTATCATTTTTGAATGGAAATTCATTAGCGCCAGATTCTGCTGTAGCCGTGTTGAATTTAAATCCATCGTCGCCGACATACAGGAAGTCATCACCTTTCCCACCAATCAGGCGATCGTGTCCCAATGTGCCGTTGAGTTGACCATCGCCGCGCTGATTCTTAAAGCCAAGCTCTTTGAGTTCTTGATTGCTCAGGCTCTGGTTTGCCTCACCTGTGAGCCGTGAGAAATGGCTTTCATTGATATCTGAGGCTTTAGCGAATGTCAACGATGCGAGAATGTGACCTTCTCTTTTATCAATGATGAGCGCATTATTTACAGAGTCGAGAGGCTGCTCTAGTCCGCCTTTACCGGGGTTCTTACCTTGCGCGATGACAATATCTTTAGGGCTGACTCCCTGTAGAACAAAGCGATCGTTGGCTGGGTCAAAATCAAAGATCCGGTTTGTCGTTTCTTTACCCAGGATAATGACATCTTTGCCAGTACCAGTGGTGATTGTATTCAGCCCTTGTCCAGCGCCCCGAATGACATCATTACCACCACCAGCAATGACGGTATTGTTGCCACCACCAGGGTTGAGAAAATCACCTTTATCACCAAACTTATCCTCAAAGGAATCTTCCTTACCAACCCGCTTCGCATTTAACGTTTTGGCATCGGCAACGTTATTCAGATCCACATGAGTTTCAAACGGGCCGACCTTAGGTGCATGGTCGTGGTCGTCAACTCCAACGGTGGCTGCTGGAGTGGTCGCTTTTTCATCGGCTGATAGAGTCTGATTCAGCGCTTGTTCAAGGTCGGACGTTAATACGGAAGACCCTGTTGAGTTGTTTGCAACAGCAGCATTTGTTGTGCTGGTTGAGGCATCAGAGATGCCAGACGCATTGTGTTGTTCTAGATGAGATTTGTTGTGGTCAAAGCCTTCCATAAGGACTCCTTAAAGTTTGAGAACAGAACGAAGAGGTGCCACAGACCGAACGTTAGAAAGCCATCTACAGAAAAGCTTTTAGTCACTAAAACGCAATTGTGGCACTGACATACAAATGGCTTTACAGCCTGACCAATGGGCATGGTGCTCAAATGTGCGCTCAAAGTCTTAAACGCAAGCAATGGTAAATGCAGAACTGTAAATGCAGAATTAGAGACAGGTCGCCCTATCCGCAGCTTTGAATGATGAGTAATGTAGGTGGTATAGCGCCTGTGAAAGGTGAAAGTCTGTGAGACGTGAAAAACTGACTAAGCTTGTGGAGACTTACAATCATGGACGATCGGTCGATCTCTGGGTCTCTTCGTTACAACTATAGCAAATGAATATCGAATGGCAAGACTGAATTGGTTGGTTTGAGGCTTTAAACTGGAATTAATTGGAACCCCCCTCAAGTTCCAGGTTCTAATTGTTGGTAAACACAGCATCGAGTCTTTCTAAAAGCCGTGATGTTGACGGAAGAGCTATAGCCGATTTCATTTACGTCCATCCTACCCCAGACCCCTAACTCGATACTTGTCTTCATGAAACTGTGGCTGCTATTGAGAGAAATGGCATAACTGGAACGATCGCACAGAAAAAGCCTGCTGAAGGATCACAACCTCAGCAGGCTTTTGTTGTTGGGTAGCGATAACGAACGCTGCCGCCTTGCGGGGTTAGACAAGGCGCACTACATTCTGGTTAAAGTTGAGACGGTTTTCACCTGTGGCAAAGCCCGCTCTGCCATCGCCATCCAGATCCAGGTTGGAGTGAATATTCACATACAGATCGCCAGCCAGGAAGGCCGCTTGCTCTTCGGGCGACAGTTCAAACGTGCCGCTCAAAGTGCCAGACTTGGCATCAATGGGAGTATTCTCGAAGTAGCGTACAACGGTCGCATCGGCAAAGTTACCTCGACTGTCTTCTGCCGGACTAAAGTGGAGGTGGGTGCCAGAGATGAGATTGCCTTCCTTATCTTGCGGCACTTTCAGAAAGCCTTCCATCAGTGCTTGAGGGTTAGCACCACTGAGGATCTTGGCATTGGGGTCGAGTTCCTTTTCGCCCTGACTAAAGAGTGGTGCGCCATCAAAGTTTTTGTAAGACCCAGACAAGCTGAGGACACCATTCTTGAGTTGTGGGGTGAGTTCTGAGGTGCCAGGGCTGTCGGTCTTGAAGGGAAACTCGGTGCCACCGCCACCTTTGGCTGTGCCTAAGGTAAACCCATCGTCGCCGACATACAGGAAGTCATCACCTTTACCGCCTACCAACTTGTCACGTCCACGTGTCCCTGTGAGTTGTCCGTTGCCTTCCTGAACTTTACCGAACTTCACCGCATTGAGCGTGTCAAAGACTTTGTCGTCTACCAGGCTAAAGCCTTTTCTGCCGCTCTGTTCAATGCCTTGCAGCGCTGTTGCTTTGGTAAATGCTAGCGATGCGAGGATGTGCCCATCGGACTTATCGATCACTAAGGTGTTGTTAACAGAGTCCAGCGGTTGATCGACCCCTCCCTTACCGGGATTTTTCCCTTGTGCAATCACAATGTTGTCCAGATCCATGCCCTGTGTAAAGAGCAGCCGATCGAGGGTTGGATCGAAGTCCAGAATGCGATTGGTGGTGTGGTCATCGAGCAAAATGCTGTCTTTGCCGCCACCTGTCGTAATGGTGTTGAAGCCACCACCACGCCCATCGATCAGGTCTTTATCGCCAGTGCCAATGACGGTGTTTTTACCCGCGCCTGGAACAAGAAAATCACCTCTGGTGCCAATATCATCGTTGAATGAAATCTCTTTCTTCAGGTTCTTCAAATCAAGCCCGCGCACAACGTCAACTTTACTGAGATCGACGTGATTTTCGCTGCTGGCTCCTGCTCCTGTATGGTCGTGGTCATCACCGCCAGTCGTGCCGCCAGTGGTACCGCCAGTGGTATTGCCTGGTGAAGTTGATGTGTCAGTGGCTTCGCCTAAGAGCGTGTCGTTGCCCTTGCCGCCGACCAACTTGTCGCGACCAGATGTGCCTGCAATTTGCCCATTCCCTTCTTTAGTTTGATCAAACTTTACCCCGTTGAGTGTGGTAAAGATTTTATCATCCACAAGGCTAAAGCCCTTTCTGCCACTCTGTTCAATCCCTTGAAGCGCTGTTGCCTTTGTAGAATCTAGCGATGCCAGAATGTGACCATCGGACTTATCAATGATCAGCGTATTGTTGATTGAATCGAGTGGCGTTGTATTGCCTTCCTTCGTTGTGTTTTTGCCCTGTGCGATGACAATATCACTAGGGTCGATCGCTTTTGAGAAAAGGAGGCGATCGAGGGTTGGATCAAAGTCTAGAATACGGTTAGTTGTGCGATCGTCGAGCAGGATGCTGTCTTTCCCACCCCCTGTTTTAATGGTGTTGAAACCACCACCACGTCCATCAATTAAATCTTTGTCTGCTGTCCCAGTAACGGTGTTGGTGCCAGCCCCCGGAATAAAAAAGTCGCCTTTAGTGCCGATGTCATCGCTAAAAGTGGACTCTTTTTGCAGTTTGTTGAGATCAAGACCCCGCACAACGTCAACGTTGTTGAGTGAAACATGGAAAGGGGCCGCACCAACCTTCTCCGAGTGTGTTGCCGTATCATGATTGCTATCATCCGTATGCAGCGCTTCATCGATCGCCGCTTTTAAGCTGCCCGTTTGCACTAGGGAGCCTTTAGACTTAGCTGACTGGCTGGCATCAGATTTGCTGAGAGACACATCTGCTAGCCCAGTGGCATGTTGATCTTGATAGGTTTTATGGTCAAAGCCTTCCATAGAGTTCCTTTGAAGTAAGTAAATAGAACTGTGGTTGCCTCATGACAACCGTAAACAGACACGATCAGGATCATGCTTCACAATGAAAACTGTGAAGTGCAGCGATGCGTTCCCTAACAGACAGGCAGATTGCCCCACTTTGCCTGAACGCAAGCTGAATTCGTCTTCTAAAGCTTAGAAAAAAGGTAAATGCAGGTAACTACAGCCAAATCGCCATTGTTGGTAGTGCGAGGCGATCGTTCAGCCTAGATCGTTCAGCCTAAACATAGGATGACGGCTGAAAATGGTAGAAAGGATGATTCCTGCGAGAGGTATTGAAGCTTTAACAAAGGCTTGAACCTCTTGAAGAGTTTTTGTACTCTATTCAGTAGATTAGAACAAGAACTTATGGAAAAGCAACTGGTTTACAATAGCTTTACAGCAGGCTCAATGTGCTGGTGCTGTGTGATTCCATCGACCTTAAGCGAATGAGTTCACATATAGATGTGTTTGCGTTGCCCTAACGTTAAGGTTTGTGCAGCATCGATATTCTATGTTGAGTAGCGCTTTACCGCTGACTATGGCATATTAAGTGCGAGCGCTTGCTTGAACCTTAACGAAAGTATAAGTAAGTGCTTCCACCCTTTGAAGGCTGTGTCTACGGCAAGGAGAATTCTGATGCTATCGACCTTAACGACTTCTAATGTGAGTTTAGTGACGATCAACGGCGAGCCTGCGGTACCGCTTGAAGCAATGCCAGAAAGCTGGCGACGCATTGCAACTGGAACATGGATGACTGAGCCACGAGTCTACACCGCAATGGCACAGGTGTTTTTGGCGAAGAACCAGCAGGGACATATTCTGTTTGCTGAGCGTCCTGAGACGGCCCATTTAAAGCCCTCCTACTGCGAAGGGAATGGGCTGTTAGCGTGGGAAGCGGTTTCTCACTTTGGGGAGGCATTTTTGCCAGAGAGCTATCCTGATTTACAGCAGCTTCGGGATGCTTTGAAGGTTAGCGATCGCCAGCATCCAGAGCGCCTGGCACTGGTTAACGTGGTGAGCGATCTCTTTGCTGAGCTTGGGTATGACGTACCTGCAACGTTCTACTGGACGTTTTTACATCCTTTGCAGCGATCGGATTTGTTTGAGCTGCGATCGTTCCGCTTTAGTGAGCAAGATCTTGGTGTAGCGCGAAAATTTGATGCGATCCTGCATGGTGGCTATGTCTCAATGCTCCGCCGCTTGATTGACAGTATTTCTAGCCAATACGGGTATTTTCTTGAGCATGGCTGTGGTTGTGAAAACCATTTGGCAAAGCTGAAACCCTGTGATGCTCCCTTTGTCTACGCTATTCCAACCGAAGCACGCCAAAAAACACTACGCGCTTTTCTTTGGAGCGTGATGGAAGAGTACATGCTGTTTGAATTGCGATCGGCTACGCGCTTGGTCTATGCCGATAATTTGGCTCTTTAATGGCAGACAGCAATCCTAAAGCAATCTTCTTTAATGTGTGGAAGTTGTTTTAAACTAGTGGTCAGCAATCAGCACTCAGCTTTCAGGCCCAGGCGATCGCTGACCGCTGATGGTTTAACTTACATCTTGCACCTTTCCCCATGAACCACCCTGCAATAATGCAGGCTAATAGAATGAAGTCCGTTTCAATGGGCTGATCATCCACCCCGCTGGCTCTGAGTTCCAGCAAACATTTAACCTCCTTTATGTTCCGCAGACGGCTTTTGGCAAAGGAGGTAATTCCAGAGGATCAACATCACCAACATTGCGGTAAATCGTCCACGGGTGGTCGTTGCGGTGTAGCAAAGAGCCTTTTGCTGTAACACAAATGGCTACGGTCGCCTTTTGATTAGGACCACGAAATAAAATTGCAGTATCGTGCTTGCTTCCGCCCAATTCATACTGATCACAGGTAATTGCTTCTTCCACTACAATGAACGTTTTCTCAAGCGTTTTGCAGTAGCTCTGAATGGCTAAAAGGCTTTTTTCAACTTCCTCTAGACAATCATGAGGGGGTAAATCTTTGGCGATTTGTAGGGCTGTCTGGATTTTTTGTTGCAATTCTTGTCTGATGCGCGATCGCTGAAGTTGAGTCGCAACATCATCACTGGTAGCAGAAATATCTGCTTTTTGGTCAAACAATACAGTCATGGTCTCACCACATCCTAGAATCAAAAAATGACGTGGAGAGCACCCTGGTTAAGCGCTTACAGCAGTTTGCAGCGAAACGAATACATCTCGAAGTCTAAAAGCCCTATTTTTCCGTCTTTCACTTCTGGCTTCTGGCTTCTGGCTTCTGGCTTCTGGCTTCTGGCTTCTGGCTTCTGGCTTCTGGCTCCTGGCTTCTGGCTGTAAGCCCACACAATTACGGACGAACCGTGACCGGAAACTTCGTTTCAAACGGTGCGAAACTCTTATCTTTGGCTTGTCCGCTTAGAACAACGGTATAAGCACCTGGTTTGGGAAAGGTGATGGTGGTGCGAATGGCCCGATGCCCTTTTTGATGCCCTTCAAGTTCCATTGTGGACAGGGGGAGACTACGAGCGATCGCTTGATTGCGCCCATCGTAAACAGTAACACGGCAATTGCAAGTTGTGGGTGAAATCATGTTGCCACCGCGACGGGTCAACATAAACCAGGTGAGCGTCGGCTTACTAGCATAGGGTGAGTCATTAGGATCGAGATGAATCATGACGCCAACGCTCGCACCAGTCTGTTCTTGATGAGCAATCAATGGCAAAGCAAAGGCCAACGGTATGATTGCACTGCTGCACATAGCCCAAATAAAAAGCGGTAAAAGTCTATACATGGAAATCTCCTTGGCAATACATGGTAGTGAAAATCGTTTGATGTGATTACAGTACGGCTTTCACACGGGGTTAATTGGAGATGCCCCTGCTTTTAATGAACGGCTTTGAGGCCATCAAACGCTTTGGTAATTTCTTCCGTCACATAGCTGATGGGTGCTCGCTGGCGCACTTTAACCAGTGCTGCAATACTCATCCCCGGTGTGAGCGGAAAGCGTTCTGCTCTGCGCTCTAAAAATTGGCGATCGAGCTGAACTTCGATCGGGAACACAGTAGGGCCTGGGGCTTGCTCGCTTAACTTCACAGCCTCACTGCCAATTTTTGAAACAACCCCTTTTACAGATCCATATTCTGTAAAGGGGTAGGCATCAATGCGAACATCAACAGGCATACCAACACGAATATTAGCAATATCGGCATTCGCCACTCGCACCTGAGCCGTTAACGACTCATTGGGCACCACTTGCAGTAAGGTTTGTCCTGGCTGCGAGACCACTCCCGGAAGCTTTGGCCCCAACTCAAACACAATGCCATCAGTAGGGGCTAGTAAATCCTGCGCCTTTAAATCAAGCTGAGTTTGGCTGAGCTTACCATTGATGTCAATAAGTTGACGCTGACTGTCTTTGATGCTGGCATCAAACCTCGTGTCTAAGTCACTGAGCTGACGCTGAATATCTTGCAGCGTATCGGTCATCTGCTTACCGTCTTGAACTTGTGTTTGCACTCGTCCAATTTCTAACTGCTGCTTTTTCAAAAGTGCCTGTGCTCGTTGGCTTTGTAACTCACTGACACTAATCTTACGTTGAAGTAAATTAACGCGAGAAATGGCTCCTTGATCTGCCAGTGGTTTCATCCGCGCCAGCAGTTCTTGCTCCGCTTGTAGTTGAAATTCGGTTTGATTTCGTTGCGCGTCTGTTTCGTTAATTTTTGATTGACTGTCTGAATCTTGTAGCGTAGTGATGGATTGCCGTTCACGTAATTGGCGCTCAAACAATTCATAGCGTTGTCGTTGCTCTGGCGAAAGGTTGCTAGGATTGCCAGACAGTTGTGCAACCAACAGCAAGCGTGTTTGCACTTGATTTAATAATTCAGGTGAAACGCCAGACGTACTTCTGCTAAGCGTATCTATGGGCCTTCCTTCTCGTGCCGTTCGCAACACTGCAATTTCTTTAACTAGAAGATCGCGCTGAAGCAATAATTGCTGTAATTGATTGTAAATGGGTGTTTTATCCAATTGCATCAATAGCTGGCCTTGCTTAACTTTTTGCCCTTCGCGTACCAGTACGGCTGTTACAACGCCACCTGCGCGTGATTGAATGACCTGTGATTGCGACAGTGGTTCCAGTTTGCCGCTTGCTGTGACCACAACATCAACCCGTGCTACGATCGACCACCCAGCACCAATGGCGATACCGACCAACATCACCTGTGTGACAAGCTTTGTCCAGGGTGCTACGGCTGGTAACGTGACCGTTTTTAATTCTAGGCTTTGTTCAACTTGATCTAACTTTGTCCGGTAGTGCTTTTGCAGTGCGCCTAGCGGATTGATTAACCAATTGTGGCTCATAACGCTTCTCCAGGTAAAGAGGGTTTTAGTTACGCTTCGCGCGACTGTTGGGCATAGAGGCAGTAGTAGAGTTGGCGACGAGCCATTAATTCTTGATGGGTTCCTTGTTCTGCAATGATGCCAGCCTGCATAAAGAGAATCCAATTGGCATGCGCGATCGTGTTCAATCTGTGGGTAATGAAAAAGCACGTTCGCCCTTGAAAGCGCTGCATGAGATTCTGACAAACTCGCCGCTCTGTTTCGTAATCTAATGCACTCGTTGCCTCATCAAAGATCAATAAGCGAGGGTTACGAATGACCACTCTAGCGATCGCAATCCGCTGTCGCTGCCCGCCTGACAGGGCTGAACCACGCTCACCAATCTGGGTGGCATACCCATCCGGTAATTGCATGATGAAGTCGTGGGCTTCTGCGACTCGTGCCGCTTCGATGACTAATTCATCAGGCATTTCTTCAAATAAAGCAATGTTGTCGCGGATGGTGCCTTGAAATAGCACGGCATCTTGAGAGACGATGCCCACCTGCGACCGTAGTGAGCTTAAATCGACTTTATTCACATCGTAACCATCAATCGTGATATTGCCCGTTTGAGGCATATATAACCGTGGCAGGAGCTTCATCAGCGTACTTTTGCCAGAGCCACTTTGCCCCACAATGCCGATAAAGGTGCCCGGTGGCACTTCTAAATGAACATTCATGAGCTGGAGTTGCCCTGGTTTGAACCCAAAGCTCACGTCGTGGAACTTGACATGGCCCTCAAGTGCAGGCATCCGCAGATAGCTTTTCTCTTTAGATAGTTCTCCTTCCATCGGTGCGTCGGCAATATCTGCCAACAGTTCCATCGAAAGCGAGGTTTCTTGAAACCGTTGCCAGAGACGAGACAGGCGCAGCAAGGGGCTGGTGACATAACCTGTGAGAATCCGGAAGGCAATTAAACCACCCAGGGATAATTCTCCTTTTAAGACCAGTGAGGCACCAACCCAAAGCACAATTAAACTGCTTACCGTATTCAAAAATTGACTGTAGGAATAGAAAACGGTGTTAATGGTTGAGGTGGTAAAGCCGCTGGTCAGATACTGCACATAGCGATCGCGCCAAGTTGCTTCTACCAACGATTCCATATGCTGGGCTTTGACCGATGAAATGCCTCCCAGCACTTCCACAATGTACGATTGCACTTTGGCACCCTGTTCTGCCTTCACCCGAATTAATTTTTGCTGGATGGCTGACATCAGCAAGGTCGAAACAATCACGATCGGAATCGTTCCCAACACGCAAACCGTCAGTAGAGGGCTATAGAGGAACATAACGCCGATATAAAAGACTGAAAAGGCCACATCCATCACCGTTGTGATTGCGGTATCAGTCATAAATTGGCGAATATTTTCTAGCTCCAACAGGCGTGATGATAATTCACCGACAGGGCGTTTCTCAAAAAAGTTGAGCGGCAAATGCAGCAAATGCCGAATGAGTTCCACACCCAGATGCAAATCCATCCGATTGGTTGTACTGAGCAGCAAATAGGTGCGTAGAATGGTGAGAATGCCTTCCACAAACGCAAACGACACCATCAAAACACCAAACATCGTCATGGCATCTGCATTGGCCTTAATGATGACGTTATCAATGACCTGCTGAATCAACAGTGGATTCGCTAAGCCCAACAGTTGAATGACGATCGACGCCAGTAAAACCTGTATGAGTGTGCCCCGTTGCTTGATCACCAGTGGGATGAACCAATCAAAACCAAAGCGTTTTGTGGGTGTGGTGGCAAACCGCTCTAGCACGATCGCGCGACAGGTGGCGGTATCACGCTGGTTGGTAGAAGTCGCATCTAGCGTTAGCCGCGAGGCGAGTTCAGTTGGAGACAGGCGCAATAAACCAGTGCGGGGTGACCCGATGGTGGTGGTGGTTGGGGTCGCATCATACAGCACAGCAAGAATGTTGCTACATTCTACCAGAGCGGGCGTTGCCAATCGATTAATGCCCCCTGCTGTAGGCGTAAAGCGCACAATATGGGCATTTAAGCCGATCGCCTGTGCAATTCGCACATACAGATCAAACGGTTCAAATTTGTCGAGCGTTTGTTGCTTGAGCGATCGGCGTAGCGAATCTGGTCGGAAGGGCACCAGTAAGCGCTCACACACCATGCCAAAACACGCCACTACATCTTCAATCGGATCGGGTGAAGCTGCTTTCCAGACCGGATAGGTCTTAGCGTGTGCTGGTAGAACTTCGGGGCTGCTATAGTCTGTCTCTGTGCGAGCAGCCTCTGGAAGACTTAAATTTAAAGCTGCTACCATTGGTGCCGCTGCGTCTTCGGCAGCAGGCAAACTTGGCATCGTTCGGTTTAAAACAGCCGAGGCTAAGCAGGTGCGATCAATTCCCAGTAAACGGACTGGAAACCGTGAGGAACGGGTCTGCTGCAATTGCTCGATGCTTTTAACTGGAGCACCAATGGGCAGATTGAGCCACTCACCGCCACTGACTAACCAAACGCGGTCGGGCGATAGGTTAAGCGACAAGCCATCCATCTCCGGCATGTCAGGGTGCCAATGTCGAACCACGGCTAACTTCTCTCGATCGATGTGATGCACCACCTCAGTGAGATTGATGCCAGCTCCACGATCGGGCATTTTAGCCAGGGCGCGCGATAACGTATCAAACAATTCAATTAAGCTTACGCGCCGCATGAGAATGGGCATCAAATGAGCAACGGCCAGCGCTTCAAACTCATCGGCTGGTAATGCCAGGGTCAACACCTGGCGATCGGTCTCTGGCGATGCCATTGCCGCTCGAATAGAGCCGACTGCCACGCGCCTGAGCAAGCTATCCCATCCAATGACAGTGCCTTCACCAACCACTTCTAACGTGGGACTTTGGAAGGAGGTCGGCCCCAGAATGCGCACACGCTCTTGCACCACACAGTGCACTGCGGAAGGAAGTTCCCTCGATGGGTAAATTAATTCCCCTGCTTGAAACGAGCACAACTGAAGTTTGGAAGCAATCTGTTTCTGTACTTGAGCAGAAAGGTGATTGAACGGCCAGGCCGCAAAAAAATCTGTAAGGAACGATTGGACGGGTGCATCAACCTGCATCATTGCTTATAAGCCCTCAAGCCTTGCTTTATGTCTTAATTTGCTGCGACTGGCAACCGTTCCATCGCACCTGGTTGCGGCGCATTGGTTAGCACGGCGATCGTGCCTGGTATCGCAGTCATGGTTTGAATTTGGGCCTGTAGCCACTGGTTATAAAGGCGATTGGTCAAATCAGCGCGAGTAGCATCAGTGAGTCTTGCGGCTGTAAATTGCTCTAGCCGCGCAATCCAAAAACCATCCGCGATCGGGATGGGGCCATAAACAATGCCTACTTGTTCATTGCGAAACAGCGTTGCTACTTCGACTGGTAGGGTTGACAATGGCACAGGGCCGATCCATCCGCCTGTCGATCGTTCATTTCCCAGTGAGTAGTGCTGCGCCAGTTGAGCAAAATCCGCGCCATCGTCTCGAAGCTGAAAATAGAGTTCTTGCGCCTGCGCCAAATTAGTTAATTGGATTAAGGAATATTCCACCTGATCCAGGTCAGATTTAATCCGCAGAAACTCCGATTCCACCTGACTGGCAAACCGCAATTGCTTAAATTTTTGCACTTGCAATTCTCGCAATATAACCGTGCTGAAATAGTCTAACGTTACGCCTTTGATCTGGCACCATTGATGGATAAACCCTTCAAAATCATCTGGCAACGGAGCTTCTGTTGCTCCAAACAGGGTATAAAACAACTCCTGCTTTGATAGAGGCACATCTTTGAGCGCCTCATCTAGCAAAATTTGACCCACCATTGGTTCCAGCAGTTTGTACCGAACTAACGCAGAAATGATTTGATCACCATCTAAGAGGTAATCGCCAATCTTCAAACAGTTGCCCATAGCAATGTTCCTAACCCACCATCCAGAGAAGTTTTGCGTTCAATCTATGCCTGTAGGCGCGGGCACTCCTCACATTTACCAGTGCGCAAATTGTGCAACTGGCTCAAACCACATTAATGAAAGGGCCTATCAACGACGATCGTCGTTGCCCCATTAAACACGCCTAAAAGCGACGTTGCTGAGCTTGAGAGATAAATGAAACTAAAGCAGACCTATAAGCCCTTTTGTGGATCCATCTTCCGTTTCCGCCGCACCCCAAATACTTCCAGTGGGTTGTGAAAACAGTCGCCAAGTTGCACCCAGCATCTTTCAGGCTAAATACAGATGATCGATAAAACGTCAGATGACCTGACGCGTACAGGTTCAATCACAGAGACAAGGAATTTCTGTAGGGACACTAAATTGATGCACTTGACCCAGACAATAGCACACTCGCTCGCATGATCACTTAATTGGAACCAATTTACAAACTGTTCTAGTTAAATGACTAGCGATCGCGCCAACCCATTACTGAGCTTCACCATACTTAACACCAAACCAGGACATGTGCAAGTTAGAACGCAATTAGAACTGCAATATCAAATTAGTTCTAATTAGCCAATTTACTGCTTTTAAGTTAAAAAAATAACATTCATCCTCTACGTAAAAACTATGCTTTGCCCAATCCTCCTTATTTTAGTGCACTCTATGAAGGAACTTTAGCCCTAATCTCATTAAGCCAGCACTGCTAATATCTGGTATAAAAACGTTAGACATACTCTGAAAAGTTCTGAGAATTTTGGGTTGGCTAAATCCTTCAGCTTCTTTACCTTGGTACAGAGCAGTGTTGCCTTTACGTTAAAAGCGTTGATGTGGCTCTACCAGTAAACCCTTTGCAGGCACCACTTGAAACGACCGCAGACCCTACCTGGTAAGCATTACCGCATTTTTCTCTTGACCCGCGATCGCTGCGGCCCCTGTTGCTAAAGCCATTTGTTGGATAGCTTGTATCGTATCCATCAGACATCGGCAACGCCTCTTAAACTTTTGATGATGAGCGCTGTTGTGCAAGCGGTATACAAGCCGCAGCGAACGACCGCGTCAGTCTGTCTGACGCAGATTCAGCTTTTGCCAGGTGTGCATCAATCTTTTAGGTTCAACACAAGCAAACCAACTACACACAAGGAACCGATCATGGCTAACAGTGCACAGAAAGGATTAGACACCCTTCTCACATTTTTGCAGTCTAATCCATCGTCTTTCCTAGGGCAGGATCAATTTCAAGGCCCCTTCAACACCCGTATCTCTGGCGATCTAACCGCTGGTGTTAATTTTATTGGGGATGCAGGTGATAATACTGTTCGGACTGGCGATAGCTCTAATGCAGCGCAAGCAGGCAACGATTTGCTCATTGGCAACGATGGGAGTGATTTTCTGGCTGCTGGTGCTGGCGATGATGCCTTGTTTGGTGGAAATGGCAACGATCGCCTGGAGGCTGATGGCGGTAATGATACCGTCTTTGGCGGCGCTGGGGATGATCAACTCTTTGCCAGTACAGGTGATGACTTTATTGCAGGTGGCATTGGTAAAGATACACTGGAAGGTGAAGAAGGCAACGACACCCTCATTGGCGGAGACGGTGTTGACCTGATGAAAGGTGGTCAGGGGATTGACCAGTTTGTTTACGAAGGCAATGTGTTTGCGAATGGAACACCTGCACCCGCCGGACAAACGGGAATTAATGCGCTCAATACCCCTGACGTTATTTTGGACTACACGATCGGCGAAGACAAGTTTGCCTTTAACGCTCAAGATTTGGGGCTGAAAAATTTGACCTTCCAAAAAGGGCAATCGTCTCAAATTGCGGGTGATGGTAACCTCATTGTCCTCACAGATCCTTTCCCAGCCGCAGGAGCCGCTGCTCGCGCGATCGCAAACAATGCCAACATCACCTCTGATGCCGGAGCGTTTGTTTACTTCAACTCAACGCTAGGGCTGACTCGGTTGGTGTATTCCAATGATCTCAGCGATGGCGGCGACATCAGCGTTCTTGCAAACTTAGACAACCAGCGCGGTGCCACTGGGTTAGCCAATATTGCGAACTTCTCGGCAAATGACTTCACGCTAGTGTAAGTTTCGCCGCCGCAGACTGGCGTAATTCTACCTGAGTAGTGCAGCGTTTGCTTGCACATATTGAAGCATAACGTTGCAGGGGCAATCAGAAATGGTTGCCCCGATTGCTATTGGTTTAAAGATTCAATCATTCTGTATGAGTCAGTAGAAACTCCTCACGAAAAAGATGCTCTCTTAAAGCGGTTAGCCGTCAACGGTCAGCCCATTTAAGTAGATGCCTTCGATTAAACGGACGCACTTTCACAGCCGTCAGCGGTCAGCAGTCAGTTTTCAGTCCATCTAGCTTATGCTTTCTAGTAGAATCGCGGCTCAAATCGCTTCGACGAGTTAAATTCGCTGTAGGGAGTGTATGGTGGTGTGCCCACGTTGGTTGCATGCAGCTCTTATAACAATCCTAGTTGGCTCATGAAAATGTCTTGCGATCGGTGCTCAATGATCAGCGTCATCAAAACCTAGTAGCTGACCGCTGACCGCTCGATAGCTCTTGATACTGAGTCCCGTTTACAGTTAACTTAATGCATCATTATCATATAAGACAGTTAATACTCTGTCTCTTAAGAATGAAAAGATTTAAACGTAGTTCTATCCTGAAGGAGGAGTGAATGTCTGTAAATTAAACTAACAGGTGTGAGTTTGTGGCTCAGATGATAGCGCTGCTGCACAAGTATGCCGTAGCGTTCATTGCTTTCATCGATATTGAGTAGCCACGTCCTGGTTTGTTACTGTTTATTTGGAAAATTTGGTTATGAGCCGTCAGGTATTAGAGCGTGGAGCACTTGCTTGCTCTGCATTAGCACTGTACGGTTGGACGCAACCTTCTGTATCAGAACCCGTTATCCATCATGACTGCGAAACCACTGCTAGGGTTTCCAGCACCGAAAGCCGTTGCTTGCAGCTTGCTCAAAAGCCAACGTCGAATACAACTCCTGAACGCTTTACAAGCAACCCGTGGAGCGATCGCACCCGTGAACGCCTGCCCGATAAGATGGAAGCGGTCTATAGTGATCTGGTCGTGCAGGCCCAGGCACTGGTCGATCGCAACCAGTTAACGCAAGCGGTAGATCTGGTTGCTGGCATTCCTAAAAATAGTCAGCACTATGGCATGGCGCAGCAACTACAGGACGACTGGTCGCGAGAACTTTTGAGGCAGGCCGCTAGCGAATGTCGGCAGGGCCGTGTTGGCAAAGCACTCTTAATGCTCAACACGATTCCATCTCAGAGTCAGTTGCACGATCGCATTACGGAACTGAGACAACGCTGGGGCAACCAGGATAAACTGCTGCAACAGGCGATCGCCCTCAAGCAAAGGAGTGATTGGCAAGGTGTGATTGACACCGTCAAGGCATTAGAAGGTGCACCTATGTATCAAAGTCTTTTGGTGCAGGGGATGCTGCAACAAGCGATGACGCAGCTCTATAAGCCTGATGCTGCAATGCTGCAAGTAGCGATGGAAGATCTGCCAACCGTCCAGCCTGCGGTCGCTCCACCAGAAACCATTTCTGTGTCACAAAACCAGTAAGCCGCATAGTGAGCGATTAGTGTCGCTGTGAGGGGTATTGAGATAGAGATGGCTATCGTGCTTTTCTCAAAGGGACGTTGTTGCAATGTCCCTTTAGAAGCAGCAGTGTTAGGGGTTTTCATCAATGACTCACACACATCGCTTTCAGCAAGGGTTCCAGCCCTCAACCTTGTTTTTTAAAACGGGCGCGGTAAGGCTAATACTCAAGGCTTCTAAGCTTAATTGATGACGTGCCCTAGCGTTTGTCAGGCGCTGCTTTAGCAAACTCCACTCCAAACAGTTTTTTCAGCACCACGATCGGATCGGTTTGGGGAAGACTCATATCCACAAAGAGGCTATGAGCAAGCTGTAGCTGTGCGGCACTGTATTGGCGCTGGTTCTGAGCTTGAGACACGGCTAGTCCTAAATCATGAAACCAGCGCACTAAGACAGGTAGCGAGTTTTCAAACGCAACAGACCCGCGATCGCTAGAAAATCTCAGAATACGACGTTTGAAGTGTGCATTCATCAAAGTGTGGGTTGTGCCATCCTGCACCAATTCCCAACGCGATTGCGGCATTGCTTTCTCGCTCCAAGCAGCCCACAGGCGCATTCGCTTTAAAGTTGCGTCTGAGTCCTGGCGTTTCGACAGGTAGAAGGTAACCCATCGCGTTGTGGGCAGCTCAAGAACACGTCGGGGCGTTTGAGCCGTTACAGCGTCAAGCTGGCTCAATGTGGGTTGAACGTCACTCCAGACCTGAGCTGCGATCGCGCCTGGATTAAACTCATCTAAAAGCGCGGCTGCATGACCAGGCAGCGAAGGAAGGCTGAGATCAGTCAGTGACTGAGAAGAGTCAATTAATCGGTTGGCTGGCAGGGGTTCCAGAAGGGGCGATGGCTCAATGAGCGATGGCTCAAGGGACGATTGTTCAAGGGACGATGGCTGTACTGCAATCTCTGGCAGCAGCAGCGGCGTTACGTCCCAACGATAACGATCGAGCCTTCCCCCTTCATGCATACAGCTTGGGAAGGGATACGTTTGTTTTGCGATCGGTTGATACGTTTTAGGGTCAAGATATTCTAGATGTAATTGAATCGCTGGCGTATCATGCTGCTGTTTGTCAAAGGTGTAGCTGGGTGGTGGTGGTTCCAGGCAAAGCAACCGTACCACTTGATGAACGGCTGGGTTCGTGCAGTCCTGCAACTGAAAAACATTATGAGGCGGCTTAAACACCATCCGCCCGTCAAGATCTAAAAAGTAATCGAGCGTACACCCTTGAGGAACATAAAAAAGAGTCCCAATATAGCGATCGAGCTTAGGTTTTCGCCGTCTTAAATAGACGTAATACTGAGTTGGCTCTTCTAGCCCCCGGTCTTGGTAGCTATAGTCTTTTTTGAGCAGGAGGCGCGTATTGTGCTGCTCAGCCGCGATGCCTCGACGGTGGCGATCGCCAATCTCCCGCAACCCAAATTCTAAAACCGTTTGGATCTGGTCAGCTTCAAGCTGAGTCAGCAAACGGCGGATCAATGCAATTTTTGCTTTTGTTTTTAGCTGGCTCACATGGTCAAAAATGCCATCGGCATCTGCTAACTCGCCCGTTAGCGGATTGTTGGCTTCAGCAAGCACGCCTTGCCCGAACGGCATCGTTACCGCTTGTACATCTTGTGCTTGTACATCTTGTGGAGGGGCTGATTGCACATATCCCTCATCAACTGCTGCAACAGGAACATCACGACTCATATCAGGAAAAAATCAGGGGCTGTATATCACACTCGACAGCTAATCAACCGGATAAATTCACTAACCTAGGTTGATCAATTGCAATGGGTCAATCTTAGCCCAAAAAAATCTACAAACAGATCGCTCCAATGAAAGATTGTACAAAGCAATGCAGGGGTTTTGTTAAGACTTGAGATTTAACCTAAACAGTAAAATAGCTAGATGCCGACAAACAATCCCGTTGGAATGTCTATCGGCTCTGAAAAAACCTGCTAGAGGCTGTTTAGACTAATTTGAAGAGTGACGGCTACAAATCAGTTGCTGGGTAGGGGCAAGGCATTGCCTTGCCCCTACAGGATGTGTCGTATCTTCGGTTTGAGTTGGTACGAGAGGCTTCAAGCCTTCTAAATTTTCTTAGAAAGGACGGCACTGAACCATTTAAATTCCTTTCTTGCTGGCGGTGCGGACGTTGGGTTGAGGCACGAAATTCAGCCTACACTGTTTAGATTGATCCCACTTATCTACTCAGGTCACGGCTTTATTAAGGTGTAATACCTGACGTAGGGGCGTGACATACCTTACGGGAAGCAAGCTACGGTAAAAAGCCTTTGCCATTGTTCCAGGGATCTCTGTCGAAGGCCGCGTCTGTGCAGGTAAAGGGGTACAGTTGATCAGATTATTTAATTCACAATCCTTAGTACATCTGCTGCTAATCAAGCAGGATGGTCTCGTAGCGATTCAAGGCCGCTTCAGTTTGTTTACGATCGGTAATATCCAGCAGTACGCCATCTAGCCAAAGCAAATTGCCGTTCTGGTCAAAAACGCCTTGCTTACGCTCGAAAACCCAGCGAACATAGCCGTTTGCGTGAATAATGCGATACTCGATCGAGCAACGGTGTCGGTCTAAAACCGATTGAACCAGTGAATCTTTAATGATGGCGATATCATCTGGATGAACAATGCTTAGAAAAGATTGCATTTGATTATTTACCAGAGCCAAGGCTGGATAACCAGTAATCGCTTCAATGCCATCGCTTACAAATTCCATCGTGTAGGTTGAACTACAGCGGAAGACAGCGCCCGGAATGTTTAATACTAGCGATTTGAATCTTTCTTCACTGGCTTTTAACTCCACCTCCAAACATTTACGGTCGGTAATGGCGTATCCACTTAAAACGACACCATCGACTCTTAAAGCAGAGGGAAACGATTGCCCTTGCAGAGAAAGAGCTACCCACCGACCTGCCTTGGTGCGCCACCAGCACTCAATCTCTGGTTGATGGGGCTGAACGCCGCTGCTCCAGAGTTGCAAGAGTAGCTCAAATTCATTGAAATGGTTGGGATGGAGAAGCTCTGTGATGTGCCGTCCTAATAATTCCGTTTCGCTATAGCCTAAGAGACGTTCAACGGCAGCGCTCACATAAACAATTTGTCCCGTGTGACTCGTTTGAATAAACAAATAAGGACTATTGAAGACAAATGCCTTCCATTTTTCCTCCGTTCTGACAAGCGCATTGTAAACGTTGCGGCTCTCCGTTATATCCTCTATCAGAACCATAAAGCAGTGTTGCTGTTCATCGGTACAGCCACTCACATTTGTTAGAGAAACTTGGCTTTTTGTCCAGATAATTTCGTTGCTCCGAGTAATAAAGCGCTTTTCGACTGTATAAGAAGGAATGGCACCATTCAATAACTTTTGCTTCAGGTCTGCATCAATTAAGCGATCGTCAGGGCAAACAAAATCCTCTAAAAAGATTGTTTCATCTCTATCTGTTTTTAGGAGTTCATGCAGCCGCCAATTACACTTAACAATGACTCCCTCTTGACTGACGAGTGCACTTGCCAGACTAGGATGATCAAAAACGGTCAGCGATCGCTCAGTTGCGTCTACACATTTGGTCATGGCTGCTTCTGACTCGACTCTTTCGGCCGTGAAGAACATTGACGTTGCTTCTGCCTGAAATTTTAGGGAACATTCAAGCATCTTCTGGCCGTCTCTGGTTTTAGCCATGAAATCAACCGTTTTTCCCTGTAAAGCTAGCTCCCAAAGCGATTCTAAAACGGCCTTTGGTGTCAGCTCTGACTGAAAATAAAGGAAAAAATCAATGTCTTCTGTAGTCGCTTGTAGCAACGTTAGAAAGCTTTGACTGGCGTATAATGGCTGCCCGCGATCGCTATAGATACAAAGGGGACCCAGCGATCGTTCGAGAAACTCTAATGATCCATGAGACTGAATCCCAGGAAGATTCCAGAGAGTAGAAACCATACTTCAGTGTATTCCTTACATGCAAAAAGAGCGATACCAGGAGTGAGCTTCAGGTCGTTTGGAGGCTTTGTGCTGGTTTAAAAGATGCGTAGTGAGTGTGTTAGCACTTGCCGAGATCGAAGTGCAACAGGCGATCAACGTCTCAAACGCTATTATTTCGCTACTAAAGGTTTGCTGTTTCAAAGGTGGTAAAGCGACTGGATAAATGCATCACTTGGGTCAGTTCATTTTGCTTTCAGCACTGAGCCAGTTCATTTTGCTTTCAGCACTGAGCCAGTTCATTTTGCTTTCAGCAAAAATTCGTGATTACTTCCGTTTTGTTCGATGCACCCATACAGGGTTGGCAGATGTGATTCTAGCTCAGCATGCTATTTTAGCAGCAGTTGTGAGCAACATTCCTGAACTAGCAATTGCTTTTTCAGCCGTAGCTTTTGTTTACCAGATGACAACTCGCTTTTCGCACCCATCTTAACTCATTGGTGCTGCGCTACGTCGCCTTGGCATGATGATGGACTCCGGCTACTACGCTTTTATCGTTGTGCATTTCACAGTTTCTAGATCTCTACTATATGCTTGTTTATAGATTGTCACAGCCGTTTTTTAGGCTGGTAAAATAAATTTGCTGTAGAGCGAAATCGCCTCATTGGCCTTTCTGCTTCTATCAGCCTTCTTTTTCTCTTGTGCCAGTTAACTGCCGTTGAGATTGGGTAAAAACTAATTAGAACAGTAGCACTGAGCGGGTTCCAGTTAAAATAGCTCTACTTTATGTACTTAGTTCTGGCATAAGAGATGGACACTCGTGTTTCTGATGACTATAATTTACGGAAGCATCTGTCAGCACTATCGCCAAGTTGAAGTTGGCTCTTGAAAGTGGCTTCTGAAATTGGCTTCCAAAATTGGCTCAATGAGCTTGACCAGACGTAAGCAAGCTTGAGCAAGCAAGGCTTCATCTACCGCTCTCACTTGATTCTTCTAACTTGATCCACACTAGCAAACATTCTGTACTGTGTTGATCTGTACTACATTAATCTGTACCGCGTTAGAACGATCGGCTGTATGGTTCTAATGAAAGACGGTTGAAGCACTTTGAGCGATCGAACTCTAACCTCGTTCAAGCGTCTAGATTTTTACGGCTTGTCAAATGAAGTTTGACAGCTCATTTGGTGTGATGGATTGATCGCAGTTGCGACTGCGGTGGTAACTACAAGTTTCAGCGGTATTGTCAGCGTTGTCATTGTTTGGCTTTGGTTTCAGCACTCGATCGCCTGTAGGGCGATAGTCGTGCCATATTTCTACGGCCACAAAGGAACTGCAATCAAGTAAAAACTGCTGACGCATAGTGGAACTCCCGTAGACTCTGAAAGCAAGCGGTGTCTCAGCTCACAAAAGGTTGAATCGATATGATTGGGCAACTATTGACAGGACGTTATCTCATTCTAGAGAAGCTGGGTGGCGGGGGGTTTAGCGAAACCTACCTGGCTCGTGATAAATACCTTCCCCACCATCCTCTGTGTGTTGTCAAATCACTTCAACTATCAGATAGCAGCACCCTTTCACCAGAAACGGCGTTGCAGTTATTTGAAACTGAAGCAAAGCTTTTGGAGCAGCTAGGGCAACACCACGCTCAAATTCCAACGCTCCTGGCTTATAGTCACGAGCAGGAGCAGGCGTATTTAATTCAGGAGTACATTGAGGGTGAAAGCTTACGCCATTGGCTGACCCGTCAGCAGCGTCTAACCATAGAAGCGGCGGTCAAGCTATTGTCAGAAATGCTGTCGATTTTGACTTACCTCCATTCGCGTCGCATTGCCCACTGCGATATCAAACCCAGCAATATCATTCGCCGTAAGCGGGATGGCAAGTTAGTGCTGATTGACTTTGGGGCGGCCTGCCAGGTGCCTGAAACGCCTTCTGGCCCTTCTACATCATCTGTAACAAATGAACTTCAAATGGCGATCGGCACGCCAGATTACATGCCCGATGAACAAAAGCTGGGTTATACCCAATTGAATAGCGATCTCTACGCATTAGGGATTCTGGTCATTCACCTCTTGACAGGCATTTTGCCGCGACAATTTCAGCGCGATCTAATTTCGGGACAACTGGACTGGCAAACCCATTTGGCCGATTCCACTCCTAATCCTCGTTTGATTGCGCTTTTAAATCGTATGGTGCAGAGCGATTTTCGCGATCGCTACCAGCAAGCAACGGATGTGTTGGCAGATCTTCAAGCCTTACCCATGACCAAACGATTTCAATCGCCGAGGGTAAGAGGCTTGCAAGGACTGGTGCCTAAAGTGGCGTTCCCCGCGATGGCAGGCATTTTACTGGGTGCAGTTGGCATCCAATATGGTCACACTCAAAGTCAATTGCCTGAATTATGGCTGAATCAGTTAGAACAGCGGTTTCATCCGTCGCCTGTGCAGTTAACCATGATGCATGATGTCTCCGTGCAGGCTGGGGTCGATCGGATGGTGATTGCACCGAATAATCGCATCCTGGTGACAGCCGGGTCAGACCACGCGCTCCGTTTATGGTCATTGCCCACAGGCACTCTGTTCAACACATTAATGAAGCATGGGGCTACGATTACAGCCTTAAACATCAGCCAGAATAGCAAGCTGTTAGTAAGTGGTCGTGAAGATGGCTCGATCGATCTGTGGGATCTCTCTACTGGAAGGCTTCTACGGTCTTTTGCAGGCCATCGACAGCCTGTCATGGCTGTGGCGATTAGCCCTGATGGGAGTACGGTGGTCAGCGGTTGCAAAGAGGGTAAAATTCGTCGCTGGGATGCCCAAACAGGGGTGCGGTTGCAAACGATGCAACTTCTGCGGGGTGGGGTGACTGCACTAACCTATGATGAAACCTCCGATCGTTTAATCAGCGCTAGCAGCGACAGCGCACGTGCAGATGCATCAGCCCGCCAGATTCAGGTATGGGATCTTAACTCTAGCAAGCTAGTCCGCACCTTTGTGGGCCATACCGCAACCATTGATGGATTGCAGGTAGCAGGCGACCACATGCTGTTCAGCGTTGGTAAAGACCGGGGCTTAATGTGGGATCTCAAACGCGAAGAACTCGTCACTGTGTTCCCTCAGGACTCTGCTGATGCGATCGCGACATCATTTAACGAGCAAAACATTGTGACCGTCCATGACAACGGCAGCATCCGCGTTTGGATGCGTAAAGCAGGTCGGCTCGTGCAACGAGAGACGGGTGCGTTAGGGCGCAATTTGGACGTGGCGCTAAGCCCTAACCATCGCTATTTGGTGAGCTGGAGTGCTGATCGACGGCTGCGTGTCTGGCAGCTCAATGCCAGCAATATCCAATAAGGCCAAAGCGCTAAAACTGGGCAGACGGACGTTCACTTTTCACGGCTCATTTAGCCACTCATGATTTCAACACAAGGTAAAACGTATGCTGCACAACGTTTCTGAAACTACGATGCACCGTGTCCGCTGGCTCTTAACCATCGGCTGGCTGCTGTTAATCGCTTCGTTTTTCTACGATCCGATTACGCCGATGTTTACATCACCAGAGGCCGTGGGAAGTCCCTTTCGGCTGCATCCAGAAATTTATTTAGACCCGACGAAGTGTACCAAAATTCGAGAGGCTTGCTTGCCAGAACAGCCCTTTTCCATGAGCGCCATTATGTGGTGGGCGATGATTGTCCCGGCTGGTATTTTCATCCTGCTCGTGCTTGGGCATGAGTTTTGGCGGCGGATTTGCCCCCTCTCTTTTATGTCGCAAATTCCGCGTGCTTTGGGGTTACAGCGTAAGCGAAAGGTGGTTGACCCCCTTACAGGTGAAATACGTTGGGACGTTGTGGTAATTGGTGAAAAATCCTGGCTGGGACGCAATCATCTGTATCTGCAGTTTGGCTTGTTTGTGGTGGGTTTGTGGCTGCGTATCCTCTTTGTGAATTCCGATCGCGTGGCGCTAGGCAGCTTTTTGCTCTTTAGCATTTCCTGCTCGATGTTGGTGGGATTCCTCTATGCCGGGAAAAGCTGGTGCCAATATTTCTGCCCGATGGCGATCGTTCAGACCGTTTACACAGGCCCACGATCGTTGCTGGGAAGCCAAAACCATTTGCAGCCCAAAGCCGCTGTCACCCAATCCATGTGTCGCATGGTTGACCCCAAAACGGGCAAAGAACAGAGTGCTTGTGTGAGTTGCAAATCTCCCTGTATTGATATTGATGCTGAAAAAACGTACTGGGCTGAACTGAATAAACCGGGTCGTCGCCTGGTACAGTACGGCTATCTGGGCATGGTGATTGCTTTCTACCTGTACTACTACCTCTACGCAGGCAACTGGGATTATTACTTCACTGGGGCATGGACGCATGAAGAAGATCAGCTTGCCAAAATCATGGATACAGGCTTCTACATTTATGGTCACACCATTCCCATTCCCAAAATAGCAGCGGTGTTGATCACGTATTTTGTGCTGGTTACCATCACTTACACGATCGGAATCATTGTCGAGAAGCTATGCCGTCGCTTAACCTTCCGCAAACGCCCTATATCGGCTGAGCAGGCGCAGCATATTGCATTCACCTTGTTTACGATCGTCTCATTCTGGACATTTTTCTCCTACGGAGCGCGTCCATCGTTGAATCGCCTGCCTTACTGGCCGCTGCTTGCATTCAATGCGCTGATTGTTTTAGTGGGTTCTCTGTGGCTCTACCGCACCATCAAACGTACCCATGCTCAATATGAGCGCGAGCACATGGCAAATAGTCTACGAAAGCAACTGCACAAGCTTGAGCTTAATCCATCATTGCTAGAAGGTCGATCGATCGATGAGTTAACTCCAGACGAAATCTACACGCTGGTAAAAGTGTTGCAGGGTTTCTCTCAACAGCTACGGCTACAAACCTATACCGGGGTTGTGCTGGATTCACTCCAGCAGCAGGCAACTGATACATCAAGCAGTTTTGAATTTTGTCGCAAGCTTCGACAAGATCTGCAACTGACAGATGCCGACCATTTTGCGGCGCTAGAAGCGATCGCAGTCACCCATCCTCAAATTTTCACGGCGGCGGGTGCTCAACCTGTTTCCACTCAAATTCATGATGAGGACACGATGGCTAGAACGATTGCCCGATCGTTCAAAAAACCGACTGCCAAACGCGTCCGCAGTTAATGGTTTATGGGTGCCTCTCTACGCTTGCCATCGCATGAGAGATACCCTGCATTGGCTGTGAATAGGACTTACGCAAATTCTCTAAAACCAGCCCCCAGCCCCCAATTTATAGCCCTAGCGGGCATACAAGAAAGGGGGAGCAAGAACTCAGAGTCCCCCAGAGTTGGGAGATTTAAGGGGGCGGATGCGTAAGTCCTGTAAATAAGATTCACATCAAGCCTTCAGCGGTCAGTCAACCTTTCGGGACGTAAACGATAGCCTCTTACCGATCGCTGACCGCTAACTGCTGACCGCTGACTGCAAAAGCAATGTTTCCCACGGCTCAAACAGCATTGCCACAGCTCACCACAGTACCCATCACCGCTGAGTGCGAATAGCGCTAGAGCGGCAATAGCGTTCCCCCCACGCGAATCGCCCTACACTCTTTGCTAAGGAATCTACACGCCTATGTTGACCTTAAAGTCAATTAACTTCGAGCAACAGCAATTTCAAATCCATCAATTGCAGCAATCCCATCCTGAAAAGATGGAATGGTTGATTGGACGCAGTACCGCTTGTGATCTGGTGTTACCCAATCCAGAGGTTAGCCGGGTACATGGCAGAATTATCTACCTGGACGATGCCTATTATTTTACGGATATGGGTAGCAGCTTTGGATCATCGCTCAATGGCAAAAGCATCGCTGCGAATGAACAGCATGAACTGCACTTAGCTGATATTCTGCAATTGGGAGAAACCTTTTTGTATGTGGAAGGGATTACGGCCCCTTCGCCCCTTTCATCAACAGCAGCCTTAGAAACTTATGCCTCCGTTTTGCTGCCGGAAGCAACCTGGGCGGGCGAAGACTTGCTGTGTCGTTGCTGCCGCATTATTGATGAAACGCCAGATGCCAGGACGTTTTGTTTCGTTGCCGATCCTCCAGTGCTGTTCGACTATAAGCCAGGGCAGTTTGTCAATCTGGCGATCGACGTTGATGACAAGCCTGTCATTCGCTCTTATTCCATTTCATCCTCGCCCACACGCCCCCATCACCTCAGTCTCACTATTAAGCGAGTGCCTGCGCCCTCAGATCAACCCGATGCCCCTGCTGGTCTTGTTTCCAACTGGATGCATGACCATTTGCAGGTGGGCGATCGCGTCCAGTTCATTGGTGGCGCGTTAGGGCACTTCACCTGTCTGCCCAACTTACCACCCAAGCTGCTGCTCATTTCGGCTGGTAGTGGCATCACGCCCATGATGTCGATGACACGATGGGTACAGGATACGCTGGCAGACTGTGACATTATCTTTTTGCACAGCGCTCGTACACCAGAAGACATCATCTTTCGTACCGAACTAGAAATGATCGCGGCTCAGATGCCTAACTTCCATCTCGCCATCACTTTGACCCAGAAGCCACTGCAACACGCCTGGATGGGCTTGACTGGGCGGATTTCTACCTCAATGCTGCACATGATTGCTCCGGATCTCATGGAGCGATCGGTGTTTGTCTGCGGCCCAGAAGGATTTATGGAGGGCACGCGATCGCTCCTGGAAACCATGAAATTCCCCATGCAGAACTACCAGGAAGAAAGCTTTGGTCGCAGCAAAAAAGCCAAGCCTGCCCCACGAGAAGCTGCCGCTACCGTTTGGCGAATCGAATCAGAAACAGCGATCGCCCGCAATGGCAATGGTAATGGCAATGGACATCAAACAAAAACACTCTCTCCCACAAAGCTTGCCCCAGCAAAGTCCGCTCCTGCCAAACCTGCACCCGCTCAGACTGCCCCAATGGTGCACTTCCTCAAAGCCGAGCGACAGCTTCCAGTTGATGATACGGCCTCTATTCTGGAATTAGCAGAGCAAGAAGGTATTCAAATTCGTCATGCCTGCCGTGTAGGTGCATGTGGTGCCTGCAAAGTGCATGTCCGCCAGGGAAACGTCCGTTACGATACACCCCCCTCTGCGCTCAGTGCTGCTGACAAACAAGCTGGCTATGCTTTAGCGTGTGTGGCTTATCCTCAAGGTGCTTTAGCGATCGACGCTTAGAATCCGCAGAGGGATCGTGTTGTGAACGACAGCGGTCAGTGGTCAGCTTTCTAAGCAAAGCCAACCACTGACCGCTAACTGCTGATTGCCGTCAATAGAACGATCGCGCCTTTCACGTTGCACAAGTTAGGGATGCCTGTTACGCTCCATAAAATATCAGTCTGGCTGCAACCAGTCATTCCCATTGTGACATTTCCATTGTGAAAATTCTTCTGGTAGAAGATGATGAGCCAGTTGCTGCCATGCTGGTAGACGTGCTGACAGCCCAGCACTATACCGTTGATGTTGCAGCGGATGGTGAACTTGGGCTGGAATTAGCGATCAACTGGGACTATGAGCTGATTTTGCTCGATTTGCAGATTCCAAAGCTGGATGGCATTCGCCTTTGCCGTAAAATCCGAGCACAAGGATTTCAAAAACCTATTCTTTTATTAACGGCCAAAGATTCTAGTGAAGATGTGGTAAGGGGTCTGGATGCAGGGGCCGATGACTATGTGACGAAGCCCTACAATTTGTCTGAATTGCTTGCCCGGTTGCGGGCGTTGCTCCGACGGCGCGAGACGAGTTTGGCACCACTGGTGCTGACGTGGGAAAAGCTGCGAGTGAATCTCTATGCGGCAGACGTCACATATGCGGAAGAACCACTTGCGCTCACGCCCAAAGAATACAGTTTGTTGAGCTTGTTTTTACGCAATCCTCAGAGGGCCTTTAGCCGCAGCGATATTCTCGATCGCCTCTGGTCGATCGATGCGTCGCCCAGTGAAGGTACGGTGACCAATCTCATCAAAGATTTGCGGCAAAAGCTGAAAGCGGCTGGGATGACGGCAGCTTTGCTGGAAACGGTTTACGGGTTAGGTTACCGCTTGAAAGCCCCACCCCAAACCCGCTCGATCGCCGAAGGGTCAGACGCTTCACCCCCAACAATGACTACTGTCCTATCACGGTCTGAGCAAACGTCGGATTTTGACAAGCAACTGATGTCGATCAACAAGGTGTTGCAGCGGTATCAAAAGACGTTTGTCGATCGGGTAGCATTACTGGAGCAGGTTGAAATGTCCTTGCAACAGGGCACCTTAAGCCAGGACTTACAGCTAGAAGCCGTTCAGGAAGCGCACCGCTTGGCCGGAACTTTAGGCTCTTTTGGCTATGGTACGGGGTCGCAATTGGCACGAACGATCGAGCAATTGTTGCACACGGAGCTAGCACCCGCTGATCGCCCGTCCCTTACCAATCTGATTGCAGCGCTCAAGCAAGAGCTAGCAGGCCCACCGACCCCATTTAGTGTGCATGATGTTCAGCCCAGGACAACGCACCTGGTTCTGACCATTGATGAAGAGACCACCTTTACCCAACAATTGGAAGCAGCGGCCTCGGCGTGGAACATTCATCTTGAAGTTGCGCCTCAGATTGAAATGGTTCAGGTTGTGCTGGCTAAGGTTAAGCCCGATGCTATTTTGCTGACGCTCAATCCCCATCAGGTAGAAGCAGCGTTGGGATTGTTGCAGACCTTGAGGATACAACTGCCAGCCGTACCGATTTTAGTGATGACGGAACACGATCGCCTGGTCGATCGCGTCACTGTTTCTCGTCTGGGTGTCCGGCGCTTTTTGCACAAAGCTGTGGGCACGACCCAGATTGTTGAAGCGCTGCTGCAACTACTACCCAGGGTTGCTACCTCTGATGCCAGGGTACTGCTCGTCGATGATGACCCCCTCATGCTGGAGGGCTTGCAACATCACCTGCAACCCTGGGGTCTGGATGTGATTAGCCTGCAAGATTCGAGTCAATTTTGGGATGTACTTACCGTCACCAAGCCCGACTTACTGGTGTTAGATCTGGAAATGCCCACGTTTGATGGAATTGACCTGTGCCGCGTGGTACGTCAGGATCTCCAGTGGGGCAATTTGCCCATCTTAGTGGTTACAGCTCATACCGATATGACTTCCATTCAGCAGGTTTTTGCGGCAGGTGCTGACGATTTTATTGGTAAGCCAGTTGTAGGGCCAGAACTGGTCACGCGCGTGATTAGCCGCCTCGATCGCGTTCGCTTGCAGCACGAACTGGAAACCATGAAGCGGAGCATTGGCGCATGATTCCACTGCGGCGATTAGACTGGCCTACGTTGCAGAAGCAAAAGCGCGATCGACAGACGGCCATTCCCTTGCGGTGGGTGCTGGTTGTGCCCTTTGTGCTGCTGGTTGTGGGCACCGTTGGACTGGTCGAGTATCTGTATCTTCGGAACGAGCAACAGTTGGTGCAAGACTTTGCAGGCAGATTGATGGAAGAGGTAAGCAATCGCGTGGCGCTTTATCTCAACAATTATCTTGAAACGCCGCAGCAGATTAACCGAGTGAATGCCAGCCTAATTCAATTTGAGGATAGCGATCGCAGGAACCCAAGCCAGTTACAACGTCGCTTTTTGCACCAGATTCAAGCGTTCAGCTCTGTAAACCGGATTCATTTCACCAATCCTCAGGGCGGCTATGTCTCTGTGGGCAGCGATCAACGGGGCCTTACCGTGGCAGCGACCGATCGCTTCGTCAAAGGAACACTCAGAGTCTACAGCATCGATCGTGCGGGCACATGGACAAGCCTGTTGCTCACGCGACACCCTTACGATGCCACAACCCGTCCTTTTTATCGACGAGCTGCCGAAACAGGCAAACCCACATGGGCACCGATCTACGCCTATGTACCATCATTTCAAGGCTTGGGGCTTGCTGCCACCTACCCCCTCTATGACAAAAACCGTCAATTACAAGGGGTTTTAGCAAGCGATCTGTCGTTGGTCTCAATCACACAGTATTTGAGAAAGCTGAGCATTGGGACGCATGGAATGGCGTTCATCATGGAGCGATCGGGGCTACTGGTCGCCTCTTCAACCACTGAAGATGCCTTTGTGACAAACACCGATCGCACGCGTTATCGCCGTCTGCAAGCGTTTGACAGCCAGGAACCGCTGATCCACTTAGCGGCAAGGCACCTGGTCTCTCGCTACGGCACCTTAGATCACATTACAGCCCCTACCCAGCTTCACGTTGAAACAGAGGGCAGGCGGCAATTTCTTCAGGTGACACCCGTGCGCGATCGCCTGGGGTTAGATTGGCTGCTGGTCGTGACTATACCAGAAGCAGATTTTACGGAGCAAATGGATGCGAATACACACCTGGCGATTTTGTTCAGCCTGGGTGCCCTGGTTAGCGCGATCGCGTTGGGTCTTGTGACAGCCCAGAGGATTGTGCAGCCAATCCAGCGGTTGAGTTGGGCTAGCCGCGCACTGGCGCAGGGAGACTGGCATGAAACCCTCCAGGAAGATAGTGCGATCGCCGAATTGCAGGGCCTCACACGCTCTTTTAACCAGACGGCTGCACAGTTACAGCGCTCTTTTGATCACGTTAAAACCGCACTGCAAGCCTCAGAAGAACGCTTTGCCAAAGTGTTTCGCGCCAGCCCCGATCCGATCGCGATCGCCACTCCTGACGGGCGTTACCTGGACGTAAACGATGCCTTTATCAGCTTATTTGGTTATCCACGGGATGCATTGGTGGGTCGCACCGCGGCAGAGGTCGGTTTGTGGTCTAACCTGGCTGACCGAGAACACGCCATGCAGCGAGTGTTGGCAGGTGAACGGGTGCGCAATCTCGAAGTGACCTTTCAAAACCACCTGGGTCAGCAACTCACGGCGCTGTACTCAGCCGAAAGCATGGACATTCAGGGGCAGCAGTGCATTATTGCCATTGCCAAAGAAATTACCGATCGCAAGCAATTGGAATTGGCGCTGCAACAATCGGAAGCGAAGCTCAATGATATTTTAAGCAGTGCCATCACCTCGATTTGTTGTTATCGCCTCCATCCAGACGGGCAGCTAGCATACGAATATTTTTCGCCCAGCAACACGATCGTGTTTGGCTACACCCCAGAGGAACTGTGTGCTGATCCAGCGCTGTGGCGATCACGAGTGCATCCAGCCGATCGCAATCAAGCGCTGGGGGTCATACCACCAACGTTTGCCGAAGGTTTCATCACCACAGAATACCGGTTTCGCCACAAAGATGGAACCCAACGGTGGATTCTCGATCATCTAACCTTTTGCCCCCATCAGGATGAGGGCTGGATTGTCACCGCTGTGGCGATCGACAACACCGATCGCAAGCGCGTTGAAGCGGCCCTGCGCCACAGTGAAGCGGCACTCCGTCGTGCTCAGCAGGTGGCTCACGTGGGCAGTTGGGAACTAGATGTTGCCACAGAAAACGTCGTCTGGTCAGAAGAAAGCTTCCACATTTTTGGCTGGGATGTCACGCAGCCAGAACCAACGCTTGCTCAATTTATGGCGTTGCTTCATCCCGACGATCGCTACTCCCTGGAGCACAGTGTAAGGCACACGATCGCCACTGGAATGCCTTACAGCACTGACTTTCGCGCGGTGCTACCCGATGGCACTATCCGTTATGTTGAGGCCAAAGGCGAAGCGATCGTCAACCAGTATGAGCAGGTGACCCAACTCATTGGCACCAATCTTGATATTACAGACCGTACGCAAGCAGAACTGGCGCTCCGCCAAAGCGAAGCCATCAAAAATCAAATTCTTAAAGCCATTCCAGATTTAATCCTCTGGATGAAGGTAGACGGCACCTGTATTGATTTAATCGACAGCCCGACGATTAGCAGTTTGTTTGATAAAACAAAAGCCATTGGTAAAAACCTCTACGACTTCCTGCCCTCAGACCTCATACAGCCAAGGAGGAACGCCATTCAACAAGCGCTCAGCACGGGAGATGTCATCGTCTATGAGCATCAGATACACGTACAAGGGGGTATCAGATATGAAGAAGTGCGGGTTGTGAAGGTGGAGGACGATCGCATCTTAGTCATTGTGAGAGATGTAACCGATCGTAAACGGGCAGAAGATGCCTTACGTCAGTACGAACGCATTGTTGCCGCTACCACCGATGGCATTTCACTGATTGATCGCAACTATATCTATCGTGCGATCAATCCTTCTTACCTCAGTCGCTTTAACAAAAAACACGATGATATTGTGGGACATTCCGTGGCGGAATTAATCGGTCAAGACATTTTTGAGGCCGTGATTAAAGAGCGTCTGGATGCCTGCTTTGCAGGACAAACCATTCAGTATGAAGACTGGTTTACCTTCCCAACAATGGGAACTCAGTTCATGGGTGTGACTTACGATCCATATCTTGAATTGGATCAAACCATTTCTGGCGCAGTGGTTACGGTGCGCAACCTGACTGACCTGAAACAGGCAGAAGCCGCACTGCGCGACAGTGAAGCACGCTTTCGCAGTGCCTTTCAGGATGCCCCTATTGGGATGGCATTAATTGCGTTGGGCGATCGCTGGCTGAAAGTGAATCCCATGCTCTGCGCCATGCTGGGCTACAGCGAAACCGAACTACTTTCAATGCAAGCTTCTGTTCTTGTGCATGCAGACGATCGCCAACGATTCCAGCAGTGTGCAGAGCAGGTCTTATCACAACGCAACGATGCGGCTCAGGCTGAATTACGCTATCAGTGCAGTGGAGGACGCATAGCATGGGGGCGACAAAGTCTATCACTGGTGCGCGATGGCGAGAACTACCCGCTTTACTACGTAGCACAGATTCAAGATGTCACAGAGCAGCAAGCGATTGACCAGATAAAGAATGAATTTATTGCCATCGTTAGCCATGAATTACGCACACCGCTAACGGCCATTAAAGGCTTTTTGGGCTTGCTCAACACAGGCATTTACGAGAGTAAGCCTGAAAAAGCAAAACGCATGGTTGAACTGGCTTTGTCCAACAGCGATCGTCTGGTGCGTCTGGTGAACGATATCCTGGATTTAGAACGGCTCTCTTCGGGGAAGGTGCCACTTGTCCTTGAAGCTTGTCAGGCGGAGGAGCTAGTGCAACAAGCTGTGGAGGGCGTACACTTGATCGCCGATGCAGCCCACGTCACGCTACTGGTTATCCCGGCTGCTATCAAACTTTGGGCGGCTCCTGATGCCATCATCCAAACTCTCACCAATTTGCTGAGTAACGCGATCAAATTTTCCCCTGCCCATGCCACCATCACGATCGCAACCAGCCTTCAGACGAATGCCGTGCTGTTTCAGGTCCAGGATCAGGGCAGGGGCATTCCCGCAGACAAATTAAAAACCATCTTTGGGCGCTTTCAGCAGGTCGATGTTTCAGATGCTCGACAACGAGGTGGTACTGGGCTGGGACTGGCAATTTGCCAGAGCATCATACAGCAGCATAACGGCAGCATCTGGGTTGAAAGCGAAGTCGGTCATGGCAGCACCTTCTATTTCACAGTACCCACGCCAGAAGCGTAAGGGGCGATCGCGAAGGCACGTCAATTAAGTTTAGAAACCTTGTATCAGCCTTATCGCGCCCGTCCTCATAAACCAGGCTAGGGGCTGGAACCCTTGCTACAAATCATGTCATGAGTCATTGATGACAGCCCCTAGCATAATACTAAGGAACGAAAGTTCTAAAGTGTGATCTTGAGTTACAGGCGCACGGCCGTGCGTCCCCTACAGAACATCTCACTAGTCGAAGTTCTTTAATCCGCGATCCTAAGCTCTGTGGGTTCTAGTGCTGAGTACTGAGGCGGAGTACAGAGTACTGAATGCTGTCTACAGCATTTAGGGAAATGGTATAAGAAAGGCTGGCTACCCGTTAAGCAATGTCAGAGCAGCATGAACAAGCGCATTCTCGTGATCGATGATGAAGAAGCGTTGCGCGAACTTGCGGCGATTTGTCTGGAAGATCTGGGCGGATGGGACGTTACCGTCGCGGCATCAGGCCACGAAGGTCTCATGCAAGCGGCAACCCATACCCCAGACGCGATCTTGCTGGATGTTTCGATGCCTGATATGGATGGGTTTGCTGTCTACGAACAGCTTAAAGCAGATGACTCTTTGTGCCAGCTTCCTGTAGTACTGTTGACCGCCAAAGTTTTACCCGGCGATCGCTCCCGCTTTGCCCAAATGGATGTTGCAGGCGTAATTACAAAACCCTTCGACCCAACCTCGCTCTGTGCCGAGCTAGCAGCCATCTTAGGATGGGAATAACCTGGCTGTCATCCGCTTATGAGTTCCTTATTTTTTTGCTCTAGTCTCTATTTACATTAGTCCCTGCCTACCAGTGACAGATGTCCTCAGCGATTCGATACGCTCAGTCGTGCGTTGTTATTTGAGCGCTAATTGAGTATGGCACCTTCAGTTCATAGGAAGCGCTGTGATGAATCGATCGTGTTGCGGATATGTCTTGTGGTCATGTATCGATTCCTAGTTCTCACAAGGCTCGATCGCTGAGTTTGCACTCGTGGCTTCTGTCATTGTCTATTTTGAGGAGATACTAAATGCCACGACCAGTCATCCGCTTTTGATGGCTCTGGCTGCTTGATAGCAAGATGATTCTCATGACTCAGATCGGATTGCGATGTAAGCCTCACATATAAGCGAATGAAAGGTATTAAGCCGCCCAAATTGATTTTGCTCATTGATGATGAGACAAGTATTCAAGAGCTTGTACATGCCTGTTTGAGCGATTTGGCTGGATGGACTGTTATTACCGTTTCATCAGCTCAGGAAGGACTAAAACGTTTAGCATCAGAGCGTCCAGATGTAATCCTGCTGGATCTGCTGATGCCCGGTATGAATGGCATCACCTTTATTCAAAATCTTTATAAGAACCCTGCCGCCAGAACGATCCCCATCATTCTTCTCACCGTTCAAGCAGGCTACTTTACACCCAAAAAATTGCAACAGCTTGGCGTGATTGATGCGATCGCTAAACCATTCAATCCTGTCACTCTACCAGAAATGATCGCTCAAACATTGGGGTGGAATGCACCTGTTGAAGAGTGATCCCTCCGTTGGTAGCTTGCCTCCACGGGCCACTGCAATCCGTTATGGATAGAAGGCCAATTGAGGTAAACCCAGCGTTTCGTCCCAACCCATCATGAGGTTGACGCACTGAATGGCTTGTCCGGCTTGTCCTTTCATCAGGTTGTCGATTGCCGACATGACAATCACGCGATCGGTGCGGGGATCAACTTCTAGCCCGATGTAACAGAGATTTGTGCCTGCGGCCCACTTGGTTTGAGGGTAGGTGCCACTGGGCAAGACTCGCACCCAGGGTGCGTTACGGTAAAAGGCGTTGTAAATGGTCAACAAATCTTCGCGCACAAGACCGGGATCACGTAGGGTTGCATAAATTGTTGCTAGAATGCCGCGCACCATTGGCACCAGATGCGGCGTGAACTGAATGAGCACTTCATGCCCTGCAAGGTCGCTACAAATTTGCTCAATCTCTGGTGTGTGGCGATGGCGACCTGCCACATTGTAGGCTGCAAACGAGTTATCAGCTTCTGCCAGCAACATCCCGACCTTCGCCTGCCTGCCACCGCCAGAGGTGCCCGATTTCGCATCAATAATGGCTGTTTCGGGAACGACTAAGCCCTGTTTGAGCAGGGGAGAAAGACCGAGAAGGCTGGCGGTTGGATAGCAACCAGGACAGCCAATTAGTTGGGCTTCAGCGATGCGATCGCGGTACAGTTCTGGCAACCCATATACCGCCGTTTCAGCAATAGCCTGATCGGTGCGATCGCCCCCGTACCAGGCTGTGTAAGTAGAAAGATCCGTAAAGCGGTAATCTGCCGACAGATCTAGTACTTTACAGCCCTTTGCCAGCAAGGTTGGAGCCATCTTATAGGCTAAACCGTTGGGTAAGGAGAGAAAGACTACCTGACAGCGATCGGCAATTTTATCCAGGTCAAGCGGTTCGACCACCTGCTGTACCCGATGCCCAAGGTGAGGATAAAGCTCTGCAAATGCTTTTCCAGCGCTACTTTCGCCACCAAGATAAGCAAGTTCCAGACGCGGATGATCCATCAGTAGGCGCACTAGCTGTACACCGCCGTAACCTGACGCACCGACAATGCCAACCGGAATGCGTCCTACATCACCCATGATGATTTACCTTTTTTGCAGATCGAATGACTCAATAATTGCTGCATTGTAGTACCAGAGAACCCGTTTTGGGGAAATCGCTTGTCTTCTACCAAGAATTGCTGACTTTACGGTGATGTGAGGAGAAGGAGCGAGGAGCCGTCAGCGATCAGCGTAGAAGTTTTGAGTTGAAGAGCGATCAGCCATCAGCGATCGGCGTTCAATCACCAGAAGCAATTTAATCTCCCCGCTGCCCCGCTTCCCCTGCTTCCCCCGCTTCCCCCGCTCCTCCATACTGCCCAGACAAAAGACTACAATTTAAAGGTAAGTTCGCTTCATAAAACCTTACGGGACTCTGGCCTTGAACGTCTTTGTCGATTCTTCTCAACTTACCCCCTTCGCTTTTGACACGATCGAAACGGCGTTGGCCGATCTCAAATGTGGTCGCGCGATCGTCGTCGTCGATGACGAAAACCGCGAAAACGAGGGCGACCTCATCGGTGCGGCCCAGTTTGCGACACCCGACATGATCAACTTCATGGCGGTAGAGGCACGCGGGCTGATTTGTCTGGCTATGTCAGGCGATCGACTGGATGAACTCGATCTGCCGCTGATGGTGACCAACAATACCGATAGCAACCAGACCGCCTTCACTGTCAGCATTGATGCCTCTCCCGGTGCAGGCGTGACCACAGGCATTTCGGCTGAAGACCGTGCTCGCACCATTCAAATTGCCATTAACTCAGCCACGCGACCCAGCGATTTGCGCCGTCCTGGGCATGTGTTTCCGCTGCGGGCCAGAGAAGGTGGTGTCCTTAAACGTGCAGGGCACACCGAAGCGGCGGTTGATTTGTCGCGTCTAGCTGGGCTGTACCCTGCTGGCGTGATTTGCGAAATTCAAAACGCTGATGGTTCAATGGCACGGTTACCCGAACTTATTGCATACGCCAAAACCCACCAGCTCAAGATCATCAGCATTGCTGACCTCATCAGCTATCGGCTGGAGCACGAGCGACTCATCCAGCGGGAAGCTGTTGCCGATTTGCCTACGGAATTTGGGCACTTTCAGATCTACGCTTACCGTCACACGTTGGATAATACCGAGCATGTGGCGATCGTCAAAGGCAATCCTGCCACCTTTCATGAGACTCCGGTGATGGTGCGGATGCACTCTGAATGCCTGACTGGAGACGCGATCGGTTCACTTCGCTGTGACTGTCGCATGCAGCTTCAAGCCGCCTTGAAGATGATTGAAAATGCGGGACAGGGTGTTGTGGTCTATCTGCGGCAGGAAGGTCGCGGCATTGGGCTAGTGAACAAGCTCAAAGCGTATTCACTTCAAGATATGGGGTTGGATACTGTAGAAGCCAACGAACATCTGGGCTTTCCGGCTGATCTGCGGAATTACGGAATGGGTGCCCAAATGCTCAATGATTTGGGTGTGCGCCAGATGCGGCTAATTACCAACAATCCCCGCAAAATCGCCGGACTCAAAGGCTATGAATTGGAAGTGGTTGAGCGAGTACCGTTGCTGATTGAAGCCACGGCTTACAACTCCGACTATCTGGCAACCAAAGCTGAAAAGCTGGGTCACTTGTTTCTACGGACGTACCTGGTCACACTGGCTATTCGCTGGCAAGAGTTAGCAGACACCGTGACGGAACGCTACGATCGCCTCCAAAAGTTGCGCTACTTGGCAAAAGTGCATGACCTGCTGCTGCAAGAAGAAGTCCGTCCAGTGGCTAAAGCACTGTTTGGCGAAACAGCGTTGATTGTCCATCTTGGCTTTGACCAACCACTTCTGGGCAATCCAGATTGGTATCACACCCCAGAACACCCATACCTGAAGTCGATCGCCAGTATTCTTGATAGTCTTGCATCGCTGCCCAATCTGCAAAAGCTCGAATTTATCGTGTCTCCCGGCACTGATCCCCTCACAGGCTTACAGGTGCAGATCGATCGGCAGGTTTTCTCGCTCCAGCAAAAGCCTTCCAGTATCACCGATACCCTCCAAACGCAAACCATTTACAGCTTCACAACAGATGTGGTTTAAGGTCAATATGATTGAAGAACAGAGCTGTGTAGAACACTCGGTAGACATAGGAACCGTGGCAGCTTTACAGCAGCATCTACGAGAACCCGTGCTGAGGAATGCAATTCGTGTGTTCTAGATGACTGGAGGCTTCGCACTCAAGATATTCTGACGGCGATCGTAGACATTCGACGTCGCACGGCAGTTATGACTTGGGCAGAATTTGAGTCAAACGAGATGATCCTGAGAGCAGTGCTCTTTGACTTTATTGTCATTGGAGAGGCAGCAAGGAGCATTCCTGTCGCTGTTCAAAGTCGTGCGCCGCAGCTTCCTTGAAGACAGATGGGAGATATACGAAACCTGATCGCTCACGAATATTTTCAGATCGATCCACAAATTGTTTGGGATGGCATCCGGAGTGATCTGCCCTCGCTCGCTGCCCCGTTACAGCAGTTATTGGAAGCAGAGCCGATCGATCCCTAATCGATCGCAGCCTGCTCCGGTTTCTATTCTTTACGGCGATCGTGTCGTGACGGATGCAGTGGTGTTTGCCAGTCCTTGAGCAAGCTGATCAGCCGTTAAGGTACGAATCAGCGTCAGCGGTAACAGTGATTCGCTGATGGCGTTGCTGTAGGTCGCACTGAGATAACTGCGATCGGCGTTGTTGTTAGCAAGATACGTCTGAAAAAAGGCGACCGCTAGCGCATTTATGTAGCGTCGAGCGGTCGCGGGACTAGGCCCAACCACTTCCTGTGGTAGTGGCAGCGCGTCTCTAGAGTTTGTGGAATCTAGTGTCGAAAAGTGCGTGCCCCCTTGCAGCATAACCAGGTATCGATCAGTCGTTGTCAGCCACGTAAAGGGTTGAATTTGTTCGAGCATTGCGGGTGCGATCGTGTCAGCATTGCCCGTGACAATCATGGTAGGCACTTTAATTTGGCTAATGCTAGTCTGCCCCATCACCGCGCTGGTAATGGGGTTAATGGCAATGACCGCTTTGATGCGACTATCCTGAAGCACAGGTTCGGGTGGCTTGAGGTCGATCGCCCGACACTGCAAGAGCAGCGACAAATTCAGCGTATTCTCTAAATTTTGACAGCTTGCCTGTAGCTGCTGTGGATTGATCGGAGCACCCGCTACGGCCAGAGCTGTGTAACCGCCAAACGATTGACCCAACATCCCAACCTGCTGAAAGTTGAACCGACCACGAAGGTCTGGGGTAGCGTTCACCAGATTCTCCACCTGGTTCAACACAAACGTGATATCCAACGGTCGATTCACAAATTCGGCTGGCTCTGATACCTCATTGGCTGTGCCATTAATGAGTGCTTGAAGGCGTGCCGCGTTGCTACCAGGATGTTCGGGCACCAGTACCGCAAACCCATAAGAGGCAAGATGAATGGCTAAATAGGCAAAGGTCGTCCGATCAGAACCAAGGCCGTGAGAAATCACGATCACAGGCATGGGTGTGGATGTTGGAGTGACCTGATTTGGCAAGTACAGATCCACAGGGACTGATCGACCGATCACAGCGCCCCCTGGCGACACCGGAGGTAAAGCACTCCCAAGGGGGGGGATTGCTGTGCCAGGAGTGGTTGGGTTAAGGACGGCGCTACGAGTGGGATCAACCAGTGCAAGCGTTTGCTTTTGCCAGGTAAAAGGCCCTCGCTGACGAATATCTGGTAGTTGGTTAACGGCGATCGCTTCCGTTGCCTGTTCCTGCTGTGCGACTTGAAGGACGAGTGCAGTTGCCTGCCTTGCCTGGTTCACCAGTTGTTGCAGAGCGGCAGCAATTTCCAGGCTGCGCTCCACATCAATTCGCAAGCCTCGTGTGGGAAATTGCCGCAGCACGTTGAGTAACGTTAACCCGTCCTGGTTGGCAGCAGCCAAAATCAGCGCGGCACGAATGGCCTTAAAGCCAGAATCGCGCGATTCTGGCTGAATGACCTGCCCCAAACGCTTAAGCAGCACCTCACCCTGAGGCGTGTAAAGAAATTGCGATACTGTCACCAGATCAATGTCAGCCCGCGCTACGAGCACGCTTCTGAGCTGCTGAAGCTGCTTGGCATCTCCATAGCGGGCATAGACGGCAAGATCATCATCGATCGTCCCATTTTTGGCATAGGCTTCGAGTGAAGATACCGGGATCGATCGCTCCAAAATGCCATAAGAGACATAAACCCGATCTGCCGCCTGCACAGGTTTTTGCAGTGCCCCTAACCAGCCAAAAGCACTGAGCAGGATTCCCGTCCAGAGAAGGTAGGGATAGCGCAGCGCGGGTTTTGTGAGGTTCATCGTTAGTTTTGAATCATTTTTCGCACTTCTTGCCGCAGTTGAGGATCATTTTGTACGGCAACAAAAATCTGGTTGAACCGCTCCATCTGTAATCCCTGCGCTTGCACAGCCTTGTCCATCTTAGCTCGAGCAGCCTCTTGGATCTGAGTGAGTTGGCTAACCGCTTGCTTGTAGCTTTCTTCTTCCTTCGGCGTAATCTGAGCCGTTGGTTTTGCAGCTGGGTTTTTCTTTAATTGGTAAATTTCGTTGAAGCGGGTTTCGGAAAGTCCTTGCTTTTGCACCGCTTGCACCATTTGACCTTCGGCGTCATTCACGATCGTCAGCAATTGCTTGGTCGCAACGGCAAACTTTTTCAGCTCATCATCACTGATCTTGGCTTGAGGTGTTGTTGCGGGAGCGGGGCTTGCTGCGGGAGCAGGCTTTTCAGTCGGAGCAGGCTTTTCAGTCGGGGCAGGCTTAGAGGGCGAGGTCTGTGCGTGGACTGGTACACTGCTCACTGCTGCAACAACAAGAAGTGAACCGATTGCCAACATTGACTTCATCATGGGTGAATTCCTGGAATAAGTGACTGGGTTCATGACGACCTGCCTCACAAGCAGGTGTATTCGCAATCAGATTTGATCGCGTTCAACCTTGATCAGGTAAACGTATAGTTTTTGGTAAACGCATAGCTTAAGTCTAATCAAACTCAAAATTTCTGCAATTTTGGTTAGCGTCATACGCTCCGTAGCAGTGTAGTAGGGACTCGCCAAAAACGATGCTCAACCAAAGACTGACTAATTGCTACAAATGTTTCTACCTTTTTAAGGATGTTTTTGAGCGATCGACCCCAACTTGCAGTAAATTTAGCAATACTCTTGTACCAAATATTTGAGCGCTCATCTTTTGGATTGTAAGAGATTAACTAAAACACGTGCATACTAAGGGCTGTCATCAATTTCTCATATACATGGCTTTCAGCACGCATTCTAGCCCCTAGCCTTGTTTGTTAGAACGGGCGCGGTAAGGCTGATGTCAAGGTTTCTGAGCTTAGTTGATGACGCGCTCTAGCGCAAGCAACAGCATCAGCTTTTGCTGTTCGGCAAAAATGCTTGATCTGAAGCATGACTAGATGTCTCCAATTCTTTGAAAGAATCTGTGATTACTCAAAGCTCACCTTCTTCCGTTAAACCAGTCTTAAGTAAGCAGCTTGACCAGCGCTGGCAAATTGCGCCTGCTCAGTGCGAACAAGCCGCAACGATCGCGCAAGCAACAAACCTTTCACCCCTGTTAGCGCAAGTGCTGCTGAATCGCGACATTACATCACCCGCTCAGGCACAGATTTTTTTACACCCAGAGTTAGAGGTTTTGCCCTCGCCGCTAGAAGACTTTACTGATCTACCGCTGAGCCTGGAATTGCTCATTAATGCCATTAACCAGCGTCGGAAAATTGCCATTTGTGGCGATTACGATGCTGATGGTATGACCAGCACAGCGCTACTGTTACGCGCCCTGCGAACGTTAGACGCACAGGTCGATTATGCCATTCCCAGCCGCATGAGCGAAGGCTATGGCATCAATCAGCGTATCGTTGAAGAATTTTACGATGAAGGTGTGGGGTTGATTTTGACGGTGGATAACGGGATTGCAGCCCATCAGCCGATCGCTCGTGCCCGCGAACTGGGGCTTGCCGTCATCATCACCGACCATCACGACCTGCCTCCCGAACTACCCGATGCCAATGCGATCCTCAACCCCAAGCTGATTGCCGAAACATCTCCCTATCGAGGTGTTGCAGGTGTTGGCGTGGCCTACATTCTGGCGATCGCGCTGGCACAAAGTCTGGGTAAAACCCACGAGCTAGGTAATTCGTTGCTGGAGTTGTTCACGCTGGGCACGATCGCCGATTTAGCCCCACTCACAGGCGTTAACCGTCGCTGGGTGAGACAGGGACTCCAACTGTTGCCAAAATCCAAGCTGGCTGGCGTGCAGGCGCTCATTCAAGTCACTGGGCTGAGTGGTGCCAAACAGATGAAGCCAGAGGCGATCGGGTTCCGGTTGGGGCCTCGCATCAACGCTGTAGGTCGCTTAGCCGATCCGCAAATTGTGATCGAGCTATTGACGACTGATGATGATGGGGTCGCGCTCGAACGAGCCATGCAGTGCGAACAAATCAACAAACAGCGTCAGCAGTTGTGTGAGCAGATTGAGCAAGAAGCGATCGCGATCGTCGAAGATGCCATCAATCGATCCGGTAATCCTGCGGCCCCTTTTGTCTCACCAGCCGAGAGTCGAGTCTTAGTAGTGGTACAACCCAACTGGCATCATGGTGTGATTGGCATCGTTGCGTCGCGGCTGGTTGAGCGCTATGGCGTGCCCGTATTCATTGGCACTTATGAAGATGAGGCACAGACACACATACGCGGATCAGCACGGAGTATTCCTGAGTTCAACGTGTTTGACGCCCTGCAATTCTGCAAAGATTTGCTTGGTAAATTTGGAGGACACCGTGCGGCTGGCGGCTTTTCTCTGGAAGCAGCAAATTTGCAAAACCTGCGATCGCGCCTTCAAACCTTCGCGCACCAATGCCTGCAACCCGAACACCTGAAACCCCTCGTTGTGATCGATGCTCAAGCCACGTTCGATCAACTTGATCTCAGCCTTTACGCTCAGATCGATGCGCTCCATCCCTGTGGTATTGAAAATCCCGATCCAGTCTTCTGGTCTGCTAATGTGCGCGTCATCGAGCAAAAACGCATTGGCAAAGGACACATCAAGTTCACGTTGAGTCAGGAGGGGGCTTTACCTGGCAAGCCCCGCAAATTTACCGCGATCGCGTGGCGCTGGGGCGACTACTCTCCCCTACCCAGCCAACTCGACATTGCTTATCGTCTCCGCACCAACGACTGGAACGGTGAGATTTCACTGGAACTAGAATTAGTCGGAGTTCGCAAGCCTGTGGCGATCGCGGCTTCCATCACCTTTCTGCATAACAAGCGCGAATATCATTGCGAGGTTCTACAGCAAGCTACAGGCAAACAACTCAGAATCCTGAGTCCACAGGGCAAAGAACTCATCGTGCAGCAAGGCCAGAAAATGGGCACGGTTAACGAACATCAGTGCGACCCCATCTCAGTTAGCGTCTGCAAGCCTCCTTACTACGAGGTCGTTAAAGCTGCGGTTATTGCATTGGAAAATGCTAATCAATCGCCGTAACACAATCAAAATTGGAGCCAAATGCATGGAACCTGACGGTGATCAAAAAGTAAGCCGCAATCGCCTTCGCATGCTACTGTTTGGCACCTTCTCCTGGGGGCGTATTATGCGATCGCTACTCTTCATCTATCTTGCAATCGGTGGCTATGCGTACTTCTTCAGCGATCGTCAAATCTTCCAACCCCAGCCTTCCAGCTATCAAGACACGCGTGAATTGATTAAGCTCACAACGGCCAACAAAAAGCAAATTTCCGCCGTTTATTTACCCAGCCCACAAACAAAGCAACAGCAACCCTACACTGTTCTTTACAGCCACGGGAATGGCGAAGATTTAGGTGACGTGCGTCCTTTGCTGGAGCAAATTCGAGCGATCGGCGTGAATGTTTTTGCCTACGACTATCAGGGCTACGGCACCAGTCAGGGCAAGGCATCCGAGCAAAACGCCTATCGCGATATTGATGCGGCTTACCAGTATTTAACCACGACACTCAAACAGCCGCCCAGCCGCATTATTCTCTACGGGCGATCGGTCGGCAGCGGCCCTAGTATTGACCTGGCAACCCGACAGCCCGTTGGTGGCCTCATTGTAGAAAGTGGGTTCACCAGCATTTTTCGGGTGATTACTCGCGTGCCCCTTTTCCCGTTCGACAAATTCGCTAATATCCACAAAATTGGTGCGGTGCATTGCCCAATTCTCTTCGTTCACGGCACCAACGATCAGACCATTCCCCTCTGGCACGGACGAGCATTGTTCGATCGAGCCAATCAGCCCAAGACTTTTTTAGAAGTCACTGGCGCAGACCATAACGATGTTGAACAAATTGCAGGAGAGCAATACAACCAGGCATTGCGAAACTATTTGAAAACGGTCGAGCAAACTCAAAAGCCCTAAAACGAGTCGCCAATAAAAAAGCCCGACGTGAATCGGGCTAGTCACTACTCTCTCATACTAGAAAAAATCTCAAAAGCGCGCTATTAGGGGGTTTAAATGGCTTCAACCAATAGCCTTGGCACTTAAACACGATCGCCCGTAGGCAGGTACAATGCCCTAGAGGTCGCCACCACGGGCTGCCAGTAGAAAAATTACAGCAGGGCCAGCGATGACGATCGCGGCTAACATTGTAAGCTGAATAATCGACTCCATGTCCTTACTCCCTATCCGTCGCTGAACTAAACTTGATGAGCAGTCGTAACATTTCTGCAACGATTAAATTTTATCTGGGTCTTTTGCCCACTTCTAAGAAAGTTTACAAAAGTTAAAATAATGGCGAAACTTCATCTATATCTACTAAGTGCAAGCCGTTAAGCTGACGGGGAATAGCTATCAACGGTCAGCAGTCAGCGGTCAGCCGTAACTCAAAACCCAAAACTCAAAACTCATTCCCTGCTTCTCCTCTCTCCTTACATCTCTCCCCTCTCCCCTATGGCAACCTGGCGTTGTGTAAAACAGTGTGGTGCATGTTGCCACTTAGACCCAGCTGATCGACCTGATTTAGCAGACTACCTCTCGCCTCAAGAACTGACACTTTACCTGAGCCTGGTAGGTGAGAATGGCTGGTGCATTCACTTTGACCACGCAACCCGCGAATGTGGCATTTACACCGATCGCCCACGTTTTTGCCGCGTCGAGCCAGACGTATTCCAGGATATGTTTGGGGTCGAGCCAGAAGACCTCAACGATTTTGCGATCGCCTGCTGCCAGGAACAGATTGAAGGTGTCTACGGCGATCGTAGCCTGGAAATGTTGCGGTTCGATCGTGAAGTGGGCACTACCATAGACAGCGCGCTTGACCTTTAGCAACAAATTTAAGATAATGAAAAGAATATGAAAACAAGTCATCCCCAACCTTGAATTTGCCGTGGAAGCTTCATCAATTGCCGTTTACGGACTGTCTCAGATCTCTCAACGTACTCATCTCAGCGCTACTAGTGTGTTGATAGACCCGGAAGCCCCAAACGACCCAAAGTTCCTGGTGCATGAGCAGCCAGTTGATTCAGCGATCGCTCAGATAACCACGCAAACTGCTGAGCCACTTCAACCTCTAGCTGGATCAAACGCACAGTTTTGGAAGATATTTGGCTCCACGTTTATTACGATCTTTCTGGCAGAACTCGGCGATAAAACCCAGGTAGCAACGCTTCTAATGTCTGCTCAATCACACGCTCCCTGGTCTGTTTTTACAGGAGCCGCGATCGCCCTTATTACGACAAGCTTGCTGGGCGTTCTCGTCGGTCAATGGCTGTCTTCTCGCGTCTCTCCTAGAACGCTGGATATTGCGGCTGGTATTACCCTGGCACTGCTGTCGATCGCAATGTTGTGGGATGCCGTTGGCATATAGGCGACAGAAGGCAAAGGGCGGAGGGCAAAAGGCAGAAGGGAGAAGATGAGAAGCTCAATGCTGATGGCTGACCACTGATAGCTGATAGCTTTCCACTAAACCAACTTAAAACTCAAAACTCAAAACTTCTTATGGATTGGCATCTCTTGGGACTCAGCTTCATTACCGTGTTTCTATCAGAGTTGGGCGATAAAAGCCAACTGGCAGCGATCGCGCTCAGTGGTAACTCCAAGTCGCCGCGAACCATCTTTTTGGGCACGGCTGCGGCTCTGTTGCTGGCAAGTTTGTTAGGGGTTTTTTTGGGAGAAGGTACCGCTCATTTGCTGCCGCAACGGTTGGTCAAAATTGCTGCCGCGATCGGGTTTGCTGTGATGGCGTTACGCTTACTGCTACCTAAATCAGACTCATCTGAAGTTCTAGAAACGTCCCCTGAATAAGCTTCGTTGACAGCGTTTTCCATCTTCACGACTTAAAATAGAGATTGACAACCCTGTTGAAAACGCTTGCAGAAACCCTGCACTGAGAGAACTATGGCTGCTAATGTTGAGATTTACACCTGGAGCTCCTGTCCCTACTGCATTCGGGCAAAGGCATTACTCGATCGTAAGGGCGTAGAGTACACCGAATACTGCATTGATGGCGATGAAGCGGCTAGAGCCAAGATGTCGCAACGTGCTCACGGTCATCGCTCTCTACCGCAGATTTTTATCAACGATCAGCATGTTGGTGGGTGTGACGACATTACGGCTTTGAATGCTCAAGGGAAGCTCGATCCGCTACTCCAGGCCAGTTAAACTGTCCATAGCCCACCATTAGTCGTCTGCTGTCTATGTGCGATTGACGGCCCACGATTAATCTTCGCCTAAGGACACCCCGTGAAATTTGCCTTCATCATTGACCCGATTCAGCGGCTCGACCCTGGACATGATACCAGCGTGGCGCTGATGGAAGCAGCACAAGCGTTGGGACACGACGTTTGGATCACTCAAGCGCAACAGCTAGGTGTCGCCAACGGTAAGGCGTTTGCGCTGTTAGAACGCGTTGAATTTACACCTGTACAGTTGAGCGAAGGGCTTTGGGTAGCGGTTAATCCCTGGTTTACGTTGGGCGATCGCACGTTGCTTCCCCTTGAGGCGATGGATGCCGTCTTCATGCGGACTGATCCCCCCGTGACGGTGCCTTACCTCTACGCAACCTACATTCTGGACTACATTAATCCCGCCAGAGCATTGGTGGTTAACGCACCCGCAGGCATTCGGGCAGCCAATGAAAAAATGTATGCCTTACAGTTCAGCGATGCCATCCCAGAAACCATCGTCAGCCAAGATAAGCAGGTCATTCGAGCCTTTGTAGAGCGTAAGGGCCTTGCCGTCTTAAAGCCACTGGGCGGCAAAGCTGGGGAGGGCATTCTCATCCTTGAGGCGGGCGATCGCAACATTAATTCCTTAATTGAAATTAGTACGCATCAGGGCATCGTCCCGGTAATGGTGCAGACGTATCTGCCAGAAGCGAAAGACGGCGATAAACGGATCATTTTGCTGAACGGTGAGCCGATCGGCGCGGTCAATCGCATTCCTACAGGCAACGAATTTCGAGGCAATATGGCGGTTGGCGGTAGGGTTGCTCAAACGACGATAACCGATCGAGAGCAGCAAATTTGCCGCCAACTGGCACCAACGTTACAGCGCGACGGCCTGATCTTCGTCGGCATTGACATCATTGGTGGCTACTTGACCGAAGTGAATGTGACCAGTCCTACAGGTATTCGTGAGATCGATCGATTAGACAACATTCGCCTGGGGCAACAGGTCATTGAGTGGGTTGTACGCACTCGCCAAGGCAAGTAGGACTGTGCAACACAGTCATTTTCACTTGCATCCACTACACCCTACACCTCACACCCATCTTCAAGGAACTGTGGCTTGACCAATCAACAACCGTGAGTAGGGCAATGCACCCACGTCGGTCGAAACTGATGTCGGCAAAATGGCTGCTATGTAACGTTGTGCTACAACCATACAGCACCACCCGAAATTCACTCGATCGCAGTTGATGGGTACTTTAGCCCCTAAGACAAGAGGGACAGTAACAAGCCCCCCGTTACTGTCCCTCTCGTTCTTCTCGTGGAGTGGGCATCTACACAGCCCAACCTGCTTCAAGATAGCCAGTACAAGGGTGCTGGTGGGTGAAGCAGCCATAAAGGGGGAATGAGAAATCTGTGAGGTTTAAAGGCTCGTTCTACCAAAGTAGAGTGTCAAAACCGTCTGAATCAATGGCTATTAGCCGTCATCATTAACCGATGACAAGTCCGGTAAACGGTGTTCCCCACATGTCCCAGTTTTCCTTATTGAACGGCGATCGCCACTTGTGGATGAGCGCTGATTCTAGCCGTTGGCGATCGCGAGTTTGAGTGGGCGCTAATGACCAAAAAGCTATCCCTAACTGCGTTTCAAGCTGGTTTTGGTAGTGAGCTTGCCGATAGTTCAGCAAATAGCGCTTGCAGTCATGTTCACCTTTCCAACGCTGTCCAGATTTCACCGTTTCGCCAACGTACAGCAAGATTGGCAGTTCGTAATCAATCACAAAATACAGCGCTGCCACTCCCTGTCCATCAGCTTTCCACCGCCAAAACTCAGTGTTCTGCTGAGGCAGGCTAAACGGATCAATGTGATTAGGATCAACGGCAATGCTTTCTGTCATTGAGTCTAAGAGAAAGGCTTGCTGCAAGGATGGGGTAAGACAAACCTGCTGCTGATAGTGAAACAGGCGCTGTTTCCAAGCTTGCAAAGTGTCGCTACTGATTTTTAGCCGTTCTGGTTGTTGGCTCCCATACTTTAAGGTCTTCTGCTCAGCAACCGAAAAAAGCGAGAGTTGATCGCGGCTGTACGTCAAGCCAACCTCCACCTGTAGAATTACCACCATACAGACTACGCTATATCTGTAAAAACGGCACAGAAATGGCGCTAATTGGCTCAGAGTTCTTTGATGTGCAGTTATGTCTCGTGCAAAGGTCGGTTTTTAATGGCTCGTATGAGTGCAGTAAACTTTGAGTGACCGCTTCAGGCAACCGTTGACGACATGACCGCAAACAATATCAATCTTGAACCGGGTTACTGGGATGGCATTTGGCAACAAGAACGCGACGTAACCTGGCGACAATACCCAGGCTGTTTTGGTAGAATCTGCTGGGCTATAGGGCATTTCAACGAAGTTCTGGAGTTAGGCTGCGGCACAGGAGTGTTAGCGCGTCGGCTACTCGGCTTTGGGAATGCTGTAACTGGGCTGGATATTTCTGCAACGGCGATCGCTCAGTTACCGCCTGAGATCACAGGGATTGTGGCAACCCTGCCGGATATTCCGTTGCCCGACCACAGTTTTGATGTGATTGTGGCAACTGAAACCCTGGAGCATATCGAAGATGATCGTGGTTGCATCGAGAGGGCTGTTCAAGTCTTGCGCCCCGGAGGTCGGCTCTATGTAGCCGTGCCCAACGATTGCCTGGGGCCAGAGGAAGAACCAGAACACTTACGAAAATACACCCCGGAAGCGATCGAGGCGTTGCTTTCACCCTATGGTCAGGTGTTTATTGAGACGTTTGTGGATGAGTTTGTGGTCACACCGGGGCAAATCGTCGCCCAACCCACAATTCTAGCTGCACTTTACACCTAGCTTTAGCGTCATGGGAGGATGTACCTCATTTGGCTTCCAGCCCTGGATATGGCAAGGCCCACCTTCACAGCTCACCTTTAGAATGGTCTCTACGGAATAAGGGGTTTGAAAATTTGCACTTGCATGCTAAGCGGCCAGTAAATCCTGTTAACGATGGGTTGAAAAGCCGAATGTCGGCCTCCTTATCTAAAAGCTTGACTTTAGGTCGCAACACCTCTGGGCACCCCTTCTAGGGCTTCTTGTTCCGTTTCAAAAATTTCAAACACTGAGTCCATCATGGTCACTTCAAAGACTAGCTTGGCTTCGGGATGAACATTACAAATGCGAAAGCTGCCGCGTACCTTGTCAGCATCACGCATACCCGCAACCAGAGAAGTCAAGCCAGAGCTATCAATAAAGTTAACTTGCCCAAGATTGACCACCACATGGCGACTGAGTTTAGAAATACATTCTTGCAACTTCAGGCGAAACTGCCATGCGGTTGTAATATCAAGCCGTCCAGTAGGCGTTAAAACAATGACGGTGGTGCCGTCTTGCGTTGTATGGGTTTTCTGCTCCATGTGAATCGATTTTTGCTCCATAAGGCTCGCTTTACCCTCTCCTACGAACGGTGGACGCTTGGGCTGATTTTAACCGAAGATCTGAAATACGTCTCTAGCCTTCAAGTGCGCAAGAGCAGATTGCAGCGGCAAATAGTCGCCTTTAAGCAGACTAGCGGCACAAATAACTACACTTAAGCACACCCACTTAGAAGCATCCGTTTGTTGGAGGCTCTGGGCATAAGTTTTGGTTAGATCTCGATCGCAGTAAGCTTAAGCGCCGCATGGTAATACCACACAAACCCTATAAGCAGTCTACTCTACCCAGCTTGACTTGGTAGAGTCCAGTTTACCCAATCTTGCGGTTTCAAAAACGTCTCGTAAAGTGAGGCTTCTGGGGTATTGGGTTCTGGGGTATAGCTATACTCCCAGCGAACTAACGGTGGCAAAGACATCAGAATCGACTCCGTGCGTCCGTTTGTCTGTAAGCCAAAAATCGTGCCTCGATCGTAGACCAGGTTGAATTCAACGTAGCGGCCCCGTCGATAAAGCTGGAAATTGCGCTCACGCTCACCATAAGCATGAGACTGTCGCCGTTCAATGATGGGTAGATAAGCGGGTAAAAACGCTGTACCGCAACTTTGAATGAACCCAAAGATATCGTCCCAGGTGCGTCCCTTCACAGCACCCACTGTTTGGCTATGGCGAGCGGCGTCTGTGTCACTTTGAGAGCCAGGATACGTGATTGGGTAAAGAATGCCTTGCGTGTCTTGATAATCAAAGAAGATGCCGCCAACACCACGCGTTTCCTGACGGTGCTTAAGGTAGAAGTATTCATCGCACCAGAGTTTAAAGGTCGGATAATACTCTGGATGATGGCGATCGCAGGCCTGCTTCAGCGTTTGGTGGAAGTGAACGACATCTTCCGCAAACGGGTAGTAAGGGGTAAGGTCAATGCCACCACCGAACCACCAGACAGGCCCCGCCTCAAAGTAGCGGTAGTTGAGATGCACCGTAGGAATGTAGGGATTGCGGGGATGCAACACCATTGATGTGCCCGTCGCGTAAAACTCGTAGCCTCTTGCCTCTGGTCGCTGCATCACGATCGACGGCGGCAGGTCTTTACCCCATACTTCTGAGAAATTAACGCCACCCTGTTCAAAGACCTTGCCCTCTCGCAGCACACGCGATCGTCCACCACCGCCTTCTTCCCGCACCCAGCTATCTTCCTGAAAGGTGCCTCCATCGTCTGCTTGCTCTAAGCCCTGACAAATTTGATCCTGTAAGCCTCGCAAGAACTGGCTGACTCGCTGCCGCGAATCACTGGGAGGAAGCGGTGAAGATACAGCCGTTTCAGAGGTGGAAAACGCAGTCATAGTCAATCTCGATCGCTCTTAATGCTTTCTTAGCCTACCGTGAATTGTACCCACAACCAAGTTAGTGTGAGATTTATAAATAAGTGTGAAGGGAAGGGGAAAGTTTTGAGTTTTGAGTTGTTCCTTGACCTACTCCCTACTCCCCACCTTCTGCCTTCTACCTCCTACCCTCACCCCTCATCCACTAACCGTTCCAGGTACCGCTCAATTAAAAGAATTGCCACGATGTCGTCGATCGGGCGAGAAATTGTGCGAAAGGATTGTGGAATCAGGCTTGCAAGTCCTTGGGCGGGGTACATTTGCCAGTAGCGATCGCGAGCTTGGAGGGTGCTGTGGCGCTCATCAACCATCACGACGCGGAGAGGTTCAACTAATTCATGGTTCAGCCGTTGTTTCCAATCCTTGGCTGTGGTTTGGTCGCCCATCACCAGCAACGAAATGGGAAATTGCTGCCGCAGGTGCTGAATGGTTGCGATCGCCGCTTCCGCTTCAATAACCTTGTGGTAGCGCAGCGTTCGATCAACGCCAATAACGGCCAGACCACACTTGCGACGACCGGGATCAAACCCTAAAATGACAGGCTGGTCAGACGGAGGGAGGTCAGGTTGTGAAGGAGGGCTGGATAGCATAGCGTGGCATGACCAAAGAGCATCAACGTGAAACCGTTAGGGATTTTGTCCGCCTGTGGCAGGTGCTAGATTCTTTGTGCGGAGCAGCACTTGTCCATTCTGGCTGGCGATTAAATCGATATTAAGCGGTCCAACTGTATACGTAACATCTGACGTAACGGCCTGTAGTTCGATCGTCTGCTTGTACTGCTTTAGTTGTTCAATAAAGGTAATGACATCTTGAATCCGCCCAATCTGAACAGAATCTGTGAGAATCCCAAGATTACGGGCACGAAAATTAGCGGCGGTCAGCAATTGGTTAATGCGCTGCTGAATTTGAGCATCTGACAAGGTAGAGGGGTTGAACGACGTGCCAGCAACCACATCACCTGCTAGAAAGACAACCCGATTGCGCACAGCATCGCCAAACACCTGAATGAACTTTTCACCCACAAGGTAGTTGGCACCGGAGTAGATGCGAACAATATAGTCCTGCCCGTCATCAATTTGTTCAATGAGTTGTTTCACATCTGCACTGGTGATCTGCACAATGCGATCGCGGGTTCCAGGTCGTACTAATCGAATAGCCGATTGATTGGCTTCACGAAGGAGTTGATCAATGGCTTGCTGCGCTGCTGCTGTGTTGGTAGTACGAATGCCGATCGATGCCAGCACCTGCCCTCGCAGAATTACCACATTGCCGATGCGTAACCCTTGTGCAGTTGATTGCAACGCTTGCACGCTTCTTGTCAAATCTTCTTGCTGCGTTTCCAGATCCTTAAGACGGGCTTCGCGCTGTTGAATAATTTGGTCTCTGGCGCGAATCTCCTGTTCTCGTTGCCCAATCACACGATCGCGTGCCGCTTGCAGTTGACCAATCTCCGATCGCAACCGCAGGGCTTGTGCAGAAACATTTGCCAATCGCCCCTGGGTGAGACTCAGTGCCGTTTGAATGCGAGCCGCTTCGGCCTGGGCTCGAGATCGTTCTGCGATCGCGCCTTTTAACGATTGATTGGTTTCGGCAAGCTGCTTTTTGGCAGACGCTCGATCGGAGCGCGATTTTGTCAATTCTCGTTCGATTTGCCCTTTTTGAATTCTCGCTTCTTCCAACTCAGTCCGAGTGTTTCGCAGTCGGCGTTGAATGGTGCCTAACTCAAACACTCCGGTACGCAGTTGGTTGCTGGCAGCAAACAAGACGCCCAGAGTCGAAGCCGAAATTAGAATTCCCGTAATAATGGTGACCAACGTTGCCGTCTTGCGGGGACGCAGCTTAAACAAGCTAAGACGAGCTTTACCAACACGAGTGCCGATGCGATCGCCCAATGTGGCAATGACCGCACCAAGTATCAGCACTGCCAAAATCAGAATTTCCCCGCCGGACACACTTACACTCCCAAAGGCCCCTGTTTCACAACCCTGATGAAGCTGTTGGAGCGAATTCACATACAGCGTACCTCAAGTCGTTAAATTTTGTTGTGCGTTGCTAAATTTGTAACTTGCGATGATGAGAAAGAGACGTTTGAAGTTGGCTTAGTGGCAGTTTTCAGCTTTCAGCCGTCAGCTTTAAAGCCCTCTGCCTTTTACTTTTAGGATTTACGCAAGAGCGGTCATCTTTCGCCCTCCTAGCCCCTAATTCTGAGAGAACCGAGCCAATTAAAGCCCCGAAGGATCGAGGATTTGGGGACCAAATGCGTAAGTCCTAACCTTCTTCCTTTTTCCTACGTAAACTGCTGACTCAATGTCACTGGGTTATGCACAGTGATTTTTTTCTTGTGGATGGAGATCATCTTGTCTTGCCGCAGATCGCCGAGTAAGCGAGTTACCGTCACGCGGGTAGACCCGATTGCCTCTGCGATCGCCTGGTGAGACAGCTTAAGGTCGATCGTAATACCATCGTTGGTCGGCACGCCAAAGTCACGACATAGAATGAGCAAGAAACTCACCAACCGAGAACCCATGTCTCGATGCGCTAGAGTTTCGATCATCATCTCAGTTTGCAAAATGCGAGACGACAAGCCGCGCAGCAGAATCATCGACAGCTCAGGGTTATCTTTAAGTGCTTTTTCTACCTGCTCGATTGGCACTGACAGCAACTCAACGGAGGTAAACGCAACGGCATGATAAAAGCGATCGGATTTATGTCCTGTAATTAGCGATAGCACACCAAAAACGCTATTTTCTCGTAAGAGTGCAACGGTGATTTCTTCCCCTGCTTCATACACTCTAGAAAGCTTGACCGCGCCTCGCAGCAAAAAATACACACGTTCTGCTGGGTCGCCTGGAAAGAAGATGGTTTTACCCCGTTCAAACGTCTCGACAACGGGTGGAAAGGCCCCTCCACCTATCTGACGAAATACAGATGCTAGCGGTCTATCTTGCGTCACTACCATATCCCCTTACCTGGTGCCCAAGAAACTGCTCAGCCTTGCCCCAAACGAAACACCGATAAAGTGTTTGTAGCTTAGAACACTTAAACTCACTCCGAGCTGCTTTTTTGTGCCTGATGTTACACATTTCTCTTTGATCGCCACATTGAGCACCTTACAGCAGCTATTTGTCTCTAAGTAAGACTACTTCTAGCTATGCTGCTGACCCAGAGGCAAAAGCAATAACTGCTTCAAGGTATCTCAACTACAGCAGATCGGCTCAACAAATTCGCTCGATCGCTCCTAAAACCGAGTTGTACGTCTCGCTTGTGAGTGGGCAGTCAAAAAGCACCACTCTATGCGCTACCCGTTGTGTCCCATCTTTGAGTATTCTTGAAGCACTCTTACTGTTGCTGTTGAAGATAGTCGCTATGCTAGACCTGACTGGAAAAAATGCTCTTGTGACAGGCATTGCTAACAATCGTTCGATCGCCTGGGGCATTGCCCAGCAGCTTCACAAAGCAGGCGCAAACATTGGCGTTACCTACCTACCAGACGATAAAGGTCGGTTTGAAAAAAAAGTGGCTGAGCTAGTAGAACCTTTGCAGCCTAGCCTTTTTGTGCCTTGCAACGTTCAGGATGACGCCCAAGTTGAAGAAACCTTCACGACTGTAAAAAAACAGTGGGGCAAGCTAGATATCTTGATTCATTGCCTTGCCTTCGCCAATAAAGAAGATTTGACCGGAAATTTTGTGAATACCTCTCGTGATGGCTTCGCGACCGCGTTAGATATCAGCGCTTACTCATTGGTAAAGCTGTGTGCTGCCGCAAAACCGCTAATGACTGAAGGTGGCAGCATTGTAACCCTCACATACATTGGGGGGGCACGCGTGATCCCCAATTACAACGTGATGGGCATTGCGAAAGCTGCGTTAGAAATGAATGTCCGTTATCTCGCTGCTGATGTGGGGCCGCACAATATTCGAGTCAATGCCATTTCAGCGGGGCCTATCCGCACGCTTGCCTCTTCTGCTGTAGGTGGCATTTTGGACATGATTCATCACGTTGAGGAGGTTGCCCCCCTCCGACGAACCGTGACGCAGATCGAAGTGGGTAACGCCGCCACGTTTCTTTGCAGCGACCTAGCAAGCGGCATCACGGGCCAAATTCTGTATGTGGATGCAGGCTATGAAGTGATGGGTATGTCAGAAACAAAGGGCTAAAGACTGTAGTTTACTTCTGCGAAGCAGTTAGGCTAAAAGCTAAATTTTATCCTTTAGCCTTTCCTCCTAAAACCCCATTGCTCGTGCCACGGCGGTCAACTCTGGCTCGATTCCCTGATGCAGTTGGTTGTTGCTGTGTTTAATTGCTGTGTCGGGGTCTTTAAGACCGTTGCCTGTCAGCACACACACAACCGTGGCACCTGTAGGAACCTGTTCTTTCACTTTCAACAACCCAGCTACAGAGGCAGCACTGGCAGGTTCACAAAAAATGCCTTCCTCAGAGGCCAGTAGGCGATACGCATCCAAAATTTCGTCATCGGTAACGGCATTAAACGAACCCTGGCTGGCGTGCTGTACCGCGATCGCCCGCTCCCAGTTTGCCGGGTTGCCAATGCGAATTGCCGTAGCCAGTGTTTCGGGATAGTCTACGGGGTGCCCTGCGATAAAGGGAGCGGCTCCAGCAGCCTGAAAGCCCATCATGTGCGGTAGTTTGGTGCAGCGCTGTTCCTGATGGTACTGGCAAAAGCCCATCCAGTACGCCGTAATATTGCCTGCATTACCCACGGGGATGCAGAGCCAGTCAGGCGCATCACCCAAGTCATCCACCACTTCAAAGGCAGCGGTTTTTTGCCCTTCCAAACGGTAGGGATTGACTGAGTTGACCAGCGTGACGGGATAGTGGGCGGACATATCCCGGACGATCGTGAGCGCCTGGTCAAAATTGCCTTTGATCGCCATCACCTCTGCGCCATAGAGCAACGCCTGCGCCAGCTTGCCCAAGGCAACGTAGCCATCGGGAATCAGCACAAATGCCCTCATGCCACCACGACGAGCATAGGCCGCCGCTGCCGCAGAGGTATTCCCTGTACTGGCGCATATCACAGCTTTTGCGCCCGCTTCCTTTGCCTTCGAGATCGCCATTGTCATGCCCCGGTCTTTGAAGCTCCCGGTTGGGTTTAAACCGTCGTACTTCACCAGAACACGTACTTGCCTGCCAATTTGAGCCGCGATCGCAGGCACAGGGATCAAAGGAGTGTTACCTTCATGCAACGACACAATAGGGGTCTGATCGGTAACAGGCAAGTAGGGGCGGTAGGCTTCAATCAGCCCACGCCAGCCAGCGTTCGTTGTGCGCGTGTCGTGGCTGGAGGATGGAGCAGAATGGCTATGAGAATCGGCAGATAAAGCTATGGTCACAGGAGGTACGCGATCGGGCTAAGCAGGTTTATAGAGGGCAAGGCTACCAAATACAATGCGTCGAGCCATGTCTTGTGAATGTGGCATTAAGCATTCGTGTTGCATCCACTGAATCGGTTGCAGTTGCTCTAGCAATAGTTTAACCTGAACGCTCATTTTACTTCGATCGTTGAGTAGCCCGTATGCAGTTTCACTGATTGCTGAGGTTTTCTTGGGCTCTTTCCTCTGCAATTGCTAAGTATCAAGCGTTTAACTTCCGTAGTTTTGCCCAGTTAGAAAACTGACCCCTCGACTTACAATCTGCCAGTACGGGAAATTACAATTTTCTGTAAAGTTTAGGTTAAGATGAGACGTGTGATGCGAGTGAGTACAAATGACTAGCCAACTTATTACAGATAGACAAACTCCCGAAGCGGCCGTTGATCAGCAGCGTTCACGATTAATTGAGGCAATGAAAGCTCAGTATCGGCTGGATCAGCAAGTCAAATTCCTTCACCTTCAGGCAGAAGCTGATTCCTTATTACAGCAGCTACAGACTCTTAAGCAACAGCGTCAAACAGAAGGCTCCTCTTCACAACAATAGAGAGCAAGCTGGCTTCGCTGTAATGGGTCACTTTAGTCCAGATGCCCGTTCTGTTAAATTAAGAATGTCCGTTGCTAGCCATCACACAGTAACTGGCATCGCTGAACTAGCTGCTTGTACTTTAGCGACCCGTGTTTCTCCACGTCAAAAGACACTTGACCGAGTCTACGGCTCGATTGAGGGCATTATTTTTTAGGACTTACGCAAGAGTGGTCATCTTTCGCCTCCTAGCCCCCAATTCATAGCCCTTTGGGCATACCCTTTGGGAAGCAAGCTACAAGAAAGGGGGAGCCGGGCCAATTAAAGCCCCCAGCATTGGAGGTCGAGGGGCCAAATGCGTAAGCCCTATTTTTGTCAGAAGAGCCTTACCTGGAAATCAGCAGGTAGAGAATCTCTACCTTCAAGTGCTTCGGTGCCACCAGGTTTTATACTTGGCATGGCTTTATTTGGTTGAAGGTCGTGATGCGCTCTTTCTGGTCTGATCCCTATTTGTGGATTCACCTGACAGGCTTAGCAGCCGTTCCACTCTTTGTAGAAGGATGTTTAGTTGGGTTTGCTTTAGGTGATCCCTTATTGCCAGTTTGGTTAGAGCTTCTGCTGGTTGCAGCAGTGGGCATCGTGCCGATTTTTTGGATGCAGTGGCGGCGACCGTTCTATATCTTCAGCCTGGTAACGGTTTGCCTAAAGCCCGCAGCCCTAACGGACGATCAGCGAAGACTACTAACGTTGTTTAAGTCGTCTCGCAATCGTGTTTTAGCGGTTCTAGCTGCGATCGCGCTGATTGTTGTGCTGTGGAAAGTTTACGCGCTGGCACCGATCGCGGCCTCGTCTGTCTCGTTTTTGCCTGCATCGCGATGGCTGGGCTTGTTGATAGCGGCAGTCGCTTTTCTAGCCTGCAACCTTTTTGTACAGGTTCCACTCAGTGTTAGCAGCGTCATGCTTTCTAGTGAATCGGCGTTTACACAGACAGTTCCTTATCCGCAGGAGCAAATTCGACAGAGCTTTTCGCTGCTTGGGTTACAGCTAAGCCGCATTTTGCCGCCCGTAGTGCCTGCCACAAAACCAGCGATCGTCCCACAAGAAGGACTTTCTGCTGCTGCTGCGACTGCCGGCTCGATCGAGACGACGGTAGCTTCACCACCAGTGAAACCACTCACCGATGACCTATGGGCAGAGCCAGCAGGTTCTTTGGAAGACTCACCAATAGCTAGCGATGATCAAGCATCGATGCGGGGAGCAAGTACAGTCGATCACTCCGATGTGGAAGCGCCTGAGACCTTAACCGCGACTGACGAGAGCTTGACTTCTGAGGCACCTTCGATCGCAGACACTTCAATTAAGGACCCATCGGTTGAACCAGCATCATCTGAGACGGAAGATGATCGCATCGTGTGAGGGACGTGAGCCTTCCCTCGCCCGTCCTTGAGTCATGCAACGCCTCGCAACTTCAGCTTCACGCCTAGAATAAAATGAGTCCTCTTGAGCTTTGCAATGCGTCGTGATCTAGGCTCGCCTCAACGCTTTCCCAGAGTACCGAACGATCGACGGGTCGCTGCGTTTGCGATCGATTTCGGCGTAGCGTCGTTGCTGAGTACGTTGGGAGGGTCAGGCGCAGTCATTCCGCTCTTTATCCTGAGTTGGTATGGATTGCGCGTCATTCTCGTTGCCAAAAACCAGGGGCAGAGTTTGGGGCAGTGGGCGTTAGATATGAAGGTGCTCGATCCCAGGACACGATCGCGACCAGGTCTTCTGGAACTAATGAAACGAGAAACCTTAACAGGCTTGGAGAGCTTGTTGCTTTTACTGGGCCTGGTAAACCTTAGCCCCACCAATGGCCTGATTCTAGTCGCACCCATTCCCCTGCTGATCGATTGTGGGCTGGCGTTTCTGGACGATGATTTTCGGCAAGCGTGGCACGATCGCCTTGCGCAGACGGTCATGATTCAAACGCAGCGAGGCTACTCACTGGATATTAAAGTGAAAAAATTCTTTGCTCAACTTGGCGATCGTGTGAAATAATGGGTGTTTGTGTATAAATCATCCTTCTTCGCTGACTTGTCGAATTATGGCTAAGAGTAAAGGTGTTCGCATTGTAATTACGCTGGAATGTACCGAATGTCGCACCAATCCCGACAAGCGATCGCCAGGGGTTTCTCGCTACACGTCTACTAAAAATCGGCGCAACACCACTGCGCGGATTGAGTTGAACAAGTTCTGCCCACACTGCAACAAGCACACAGTGCATAAGGAAATCAAATAACCTGCTGTTGCGCTCAGGCGGTCGTCTATCTTGATTGATGTGACGGCTGTCCCTTATAGCCACGATATTGACCACTGATCACTGACTACCGACCATCATCATGACCTATTTCCGCCGCCGGGTTTCACCCATCAAGCCCGAAGATCCCATCGATTACAAAGACGTTGATTTGCTGCGTAAATTCATTACCGAGCGTGGCAAAATCCTGCCTCGTCGGATTACTGGCCTCACTGCAAAGCAGCAGCGTGACCTTACGCAGTCGATTAAGCGTGCTCGTATTTTGGCTTTATTGCCCTTTGTTAACCAGGAAGGGTAGGTGAGGGACGTAGGGTGTATGGTACAGGAACTTTGAGGGTTTCGCTTCGGCGGCTCGAAGAAGGGTAACGCATCATCCTGTACCCTGTACCTCATTCTCGATCTTTAATCTCTCACCTTAAACCTCGCACCTCAATGGAGAAGGGCACGCTTGTCGAATTTCGTCTAAACGGTGAACGCCGCCTTGCGGTTGCCGACCGTTCTGAAGGCAAAAAACACTGGATCGTCACCGACGATCGTGGTCAGGCGCATACGCTTCATCCCCGTCAGATCACCTATGAGGTTGAAGGTACTTACAAGCCAGCAGACATCTCTCGCTTTCTTCAAGAGGTTCAGCCATACCTTGACCCTTCTAACCTGGAGGTTGCCTGGGAAATCCTGGTCGAAGACGGTGAAACCGTTGATCCTGCGTCAATGGCTTTATTGCTGTTCTCTGACAAAAATCCCCCTTTGCATTACGCGGCTCATTGGCTGCTCAGCGATGACAAGCTTTACTTCAAGCTCAAGGGCGATCGCTACGAACCACGTCCCCAAGCTCAGGTGATGGAGCTGAAGCATCAGCTTGAAATGGAAGCACAGCGAGAGCAGGAATGGCAAGGCTTTTTAGCGCGGATCGAGCAGGGCTTAGCCGGAGAACCTGTCACCTGGCTTGCGAGCGATCGTGCCCGCTTAGATGCCCTCGAACGCTTTGCAACCTTTGGTGAGGAGGCGACTCACCGCGTACCAGCTTTAGAAACCCTGCTACACTTAAAACGACCTGAGACATCTCAGGCTGCGTTTCAACTACTGGTCGATCTGGGACTATGGAGTTCCCATGAAAATCTCTTCTTGCGTCGCAGTCAGATTCCAGTTCACTTTCCTCCCAGGGTATTGGAAGTGGCACATCATTGTCTGAACTCTCCGCCGCCTGACCTCAATGCCGATCGCCTGGATTTAACTCATCTCAAGGTTTACACCATTGATGATGAAAGCACCCTTGAAATTGATGATGGTCTGAGCCTGGAGTACCTTCCCGGTGGTGGGCAGCGGCTATGGATTCACATTGCCGACCCGACCCGTTGGCTACAGCCAGGCGATGAGCTTGATTTAGAAGCCCGTCGCCGCATTACCACACTCTATTTGCCCACGGGGATGATTTCGATGTTCCCGGCAGAGTTGGCGACAGGGCCGATGAGTTTAATTCAGGGACAGGTGTGTTGTGCCCTGAGCTTTAGTGTCATTTTGAGTCCTGCAGGTGCCATCGAGGACTACAGCATTCACGCCAGTCTGATTAAGGCAACCTATCGTCTCACCTACGATGATGTGGATGAAATGCTGGAGCTTGGCGTACAGGCTGAGTCAGAGCTAGAGGCGATCGCGCAGTGGGCCAAACGTCGCCAAACCTGGCGGCAGTCCCAGGGTGCCATCAGCATTCATATGCCAGAGTCATCTATCAAAGTTTACGAGGACGAGATTACGATTCAGGTACTGAACGATTCGCTAGCACGTCAGCTCGTCGCAGAGATGATGATTTTGACGGGTGAGGTGGCGGCTCGTTATGGGCAGGCACACAACCTACCGCTACCGTTCCGCAACCAGCCGCAGCCCGAATTACCGTCTGAAGAAGAACTGCTGCAATTACCGTCAGGGCCGGTGCGTTCTTGTGCGATTCGGCGGTGTATGCCTCGCAGCGAACTCAGCATTACCCCCGCTCGTCACGCCAGCCTGGGATTGGATACCTATACTCAAGTCACGTCGCCAATCCGTCGCTATAGCGATTTATTGGCACACTTTCAGATTAAGGCACATCTGCGGGGGGCTACCCTTCCCTTTTCGGCGGAAGCCATGAAGGAACTGATCTTAACCATCAGTGCTGCCGCTTACGAAGCGGTGCTGGTTGAACGTCAGACAAACCGCTATTGGGGGCTAGAGTTTTTGCGGCGTAATGCTGATGAGATCTGGGATGCTCTCATGCTGCGCTGGCTGAGAGAGCACGAAAACCTGGGACTGGTGCTGTTGGAAGATTTGGGCATTGAACTGCCCATGCGCTTCACCCGACCTGTAACACCGGGCGATCGCCTGGAACTAAAAGTGAGCCACGCTGATCCTCGCCACGATATTATTCAGTTTCAAGAAATGGTGTACCAAGAAGCTCAGACTAAAAACTAGGCACTCTTGACCCGATCGTTTCGTCTATAGCAGCAGCCTCTGCCAGCGGTGTGAACGCATCTCTGGCGAGAATATTTTATCGAAGCTTTAGAACTACTTGACTTCTACGTGGCTTTTATGTGAAATCTACCGGATCTTGCGGTTTAACCTTCGTAGAGATGGGAGGGCAATACCGAGAAAGGTTGATTCACAAGTCCTGGCAGCTCTGCCTTTAGCCAGTACGGTTGCGAATCAGTGAATACAGATATTGGGTGACTACCTTCTCAAAGCATCGCTTGAACAAGGCTGAACGTTGAGACAGCCAAATCATGACGAAAAGGTAGGTAGCGATAAGTGAATTATAGAACCAAGTTCGTAGCAGCCAGCACTCTAACTAAGCTGAAACCGCACGATCGGGTTTCGATCAAGCACCGCCACATCCTGGGAATGCGCGTGGATGCTACCAGTTACCAGGATGCTACGCAACAAGTAATCAATTGGGCAAAGGCCGCTGAAAGCCGTTATGTCTGTGCTGCCAACGTTCATATGGTCATGGAAGCCTATGATCAAGGCGAGTTTGCCCGCACAGTCAACAATGCAGATTTAGTCACCCCCGATGGCAAGCCGTTAGTCCAGGCATTGCGCGCTTTGGGGATTAAAGAAGCCTCTCAAGTACGCGGCCCCAATCTCACGTTGCATATTTGTGAAGCGGCGGCAAAGGAAGGAGTGGCGATCGGGCTTTATGGTGGCACACCTGAAAGCCTCGCGCTGTTCACAACGTTCCTGCAAAAACGGTATCCAGGCATCAATATTGTGTGCCAGATTTCGCCCCCGTTTCGATCGCTGACAGCCGCAGAAGATGCCGCATACACCCGGCAAATCGTTGAATCAAAAGCACGAATCGTTTTTGTAGGCATCGGTTGCCCAAAGCAAGAGCTATGGATGGCTGCGCATCACAACAAGATTCCAGCCGTCATGCTGGGCGTTGGGGCCGCGTTCGATTTTCACTCTGGCCGCGTTAAAGAAGCCCCCGTTTGGATGCAGCAGGCTGGTTTGGAGTGGGTCTTTCGCCTGAAAGCAGAACCACGGCGATTATGGAAACGCTATGCCAGACACAATCCACGGTTCCTGCTCTTCTTTTTTACCCAATGGTTGACTAGTTTGTCCGCACGGCGTTGGTCTGAAGCAACCAGCCACGATTAATTCAGAGGCTGCGTTTAGGTTTCTTTCTACTTCCTCTGAAGCAAAAACACTATTTGAGTGAACGGCTGCTAGAGCAGAGATATGAAGTACACGGTATCATCCGCTGCACCTCCACAAGCACCAGCGCTAAACTGGGAAGGTCGTCACGTTTGAGCTGTGAGTGCCGTTGATGGTGGACGCCGACCTCCGAGCGTTGGACTTGTTACCGCTCGTGTGCCTATTCAAATGCGCAGTGTAGCGATCGTCCGTTAGCGAGTCGTCGCCAGCTGTTGTTGTGGTTTTAGGCTACGGTTACTTGAATGCTATGTGCGCTTAAACTGACCGAGCAACTGTAGAAGGGGTATTGTGTTAAAGCGTTGGCTTCAGCACGATCGGTTTTTGGTGCGAGTCTTTTTTTAGAATGGTATACAGCTTCGACGGGCAAAAATAAACCATGACAACAGCATTGGATCTGACAAAGCAGCGCATTGTGGTAACGGGGGGTGGAGGTTTTCTGGGACGGCAGGTCGTGGCGCAACTGTGCCAAGCAGGGGCTGACCGGAGCAAAATTACGGTGCCCCGTTCGCGGGAGTGCGACCTGCGCCAACTGTCCCATTGCGAACGGGTGGTAGACC